>Ga0307515_10004329_pt1 | contig 29443 bp, 22 predicted proteins | sample 17_EM_MG_FD_194513 | JGI IMG/M metagenome (GOLD analysis project Ga0307515, IMG submission 194513) | Populus trichocarpa ectomycorrhiza microbial communities from riparian zone in the Pacific Northwest, United States - 17_EM | ecosystem: Host-associated > Plants > Roots > Unclassified | place... | reverse complement strand
GGTGCAAGTGTGGTCTTTTGGAACCGACGCTACGAGCCGGCGGCAATTGCGCGAGAGAAGGCCGCTCCAGCCGCTGCGCAAGGAGTTCGAGAGCTTTCCGTGGCGACGGCAATGCGAAGGGTCTGCGCGCTTGGCGCGCGGGCCTCACCGGTCAGCCGTTAGTGGACGCAGGCATGCGCGAGCTTTGGGCAACGGGATGGATGCACAACCGAGTGCGGATGATCGTTGCGTCTTTTCTCGTTAAGAATCTGCGCGTGCCGTGGCAAGAGGGCGCGCATTGGTTTGGGGACACTCTCGTCGATGCGGACCTGGCCAACAACACGTTGAACTGGCAGTGGGTCGCAGGCTGTGGGGCGGATGCGGCGCCGTATTTCCGCATCTTCAATCCCGAGAGCCAGACTCAGCGCTTCGATGGGGAGCGTGCATACATTCGCCAATGGGTTCCTGAGTCTTTGGTTCCGCAAGACGGCGTGCGGTATCCGAAACTCATCGTCGATCTGGGCCGTTCGCGGGAGGATGCACTGCGAGCCTATCGTTCGATGCGAGCGAAAGCGCGACTCGCTTCCTGATCTCAATCGCGCGCGAGTGTGTTAGAACGAGCTCCATGGAACACTTCATCCAGGAAGTCGTCGGGACAGTTCCGGACGCCGCGCAAATCGCCCGACTCACATTGCGATTGATCGGGGCGCTGCTGGTTGGCGCTTTGATCGGATTACAGCGCGAGAGCCAGCGTAAAGCTGCGGGGCTGCGCACTCACATGCTCGTCTCTCTCGGCACCGCATTGTTCATCGTCGCGGTAAGCGAAGCGCAAATGCATGAGGATGCGATCTCGCGTGTGATTCAAGGCGTGAGCACCGGCATCGGCTTTCTCGGTGCGGGCGCCATTTTGAAGCTGACTCAAGAGCAGAAAATTCGCGGCCTCACCACCGCCGCCGGTATCTGGATGACAGCGGCCGCGGGCGTTGCCGCGGGGCTCGGCGAGTTAGTCGTGGCGTTTATCGGCGCCGGGCTGGCGTGGGTCGTTCTGGGAGTGTTGTGGCGCATCGAGCGCCGCGCCGGCTGGGCCGGACATCACCACCGGGACGACGAAGACTCCATCGAGTAGCTAAGAGCTGTCCGAGTCCTGGGCAGCGTCGCGAAGGCGTCCCTACCGAGCAGGTTTCGGCAATCGTTTCGCGCGCACGCCGAAAGATGCTAGTGGGGGACGGCCGCCCCAGGTGGTCCATCGCTCGGACAGGCTCCTAAAGCCCCGCGATCGCCTTCAAGATCAACGCGCGTTGTCTGCTACTCGGCAGCTCGCCGCGACCCGCGTCGAGGTTATCACGGATGTGCTGCAATTGCCTTGTAGCAGGGATAACACAGGTGACGGCGGGGTTGGCGATGATGTACTTCAGGAAAATCTGTGCCCACGTCTTACAACCGAGCTCGGCGGCCCATTTCGGCACGGGCTTTTCGCGCACCTTACGAAACACTCGACCGTCTTCGTAAGGCCGGTTAACGATCACGGCTACGCCGCGCTCTTTTGCGAGAGGCAGCAGGCTCTTCTCCGCCGCACGAGTGAACGCGGAGTAATTGAGCTGCACGAAATCGACTTTCTCTTTCGCCAATACCTTCTCCAAATCGTCATGGGACGCCACGGTGAAGTGCGTGATGCCCACGTATCTCACTTTGCCTTCATCTTTCCATTGGCGAAGGGTCGTCAGCTGAGTGGGCAAGTCCATGAGATTGTGAACTTGAATCAGATCCAGCTTGTCTTGCTTCAACAAGCTCACCGAGCGCTGCATCTGCTCGATGCCCGCTTGTCGACCCTGAGTCCACACTTTGGTCGCGAGAAACACTTGTTGATGCATCGCCGGTGTGAGCAGATCGCCGAGCACCCCTTCAGCGGTTGAATACATCGGCGACGTGTCGATGACGCGCGCCCCTCCGCCAAAGAACGCTTCCAATAGCTGCTTCAAGGGATCGCGCTCTTGCGGAGAATCGCCCACTTCGAATGGGCCCGACGTGCCGAGGCCGATGACGGGAATGCTCTCGCCGCTAGACGGAATCTTGCGTGTCATCAACTTGCTCTTGCCGGCGGCGGGCACCGGCGCCGCCGCATTCTGCGTTGCGGCCCACGTACTCGAGCCGGCCGTGACGGCGGCAACCGATGCCGCGATTCCTCCGGCAAGCACTTCGCGTCGATCCATTACCGTGGTCTCCTTCCCCTCAGATCAGAGTCGCGTCCGTTTCCAACACACTCGCAGCGCCCACTTTGACGACTCTGGTGAGCGTCAATGCGGTGGGTAGCACGTGCTCTGCATAGAAACGCGCGGTGCGAACTTTGCCCGCGTAGTACTCGGCATCCTTACCGCTTGATCGGCTCGCCGCAATGGCGCTGGCTTTGGCCATGAGCCAACCACCGAGCACATAGCCGGAGAGCTTGAGGTACGGCACGGATACGGCCAGTGCGCGCTCCGGCGCCACCGAAATGGCTTGCAGCATGGAATCCGTCGCTTCACGCAACAGGCCGGCGGCTTCGAGCGCCGCCTTCTGCGTCACTTTAGTGGATGCGTCATCGACAGCGAGGGCTTGCAGCTCGCGCTCGACGTCGGCAATCAAAGTGCGCATCGTTTCACCGCGATCGCGCGCAAGCTTACGGTTGATGAGATCGTTCGACTGAATTCCGGTTGTGCCTTCGTAGATCGCGGTAATGCGCACATCGCGGTAATACTGCGCGGCGCCGGTTTCTTCGATGAATCCCATGCCGCCGTGAACTTGAATGCCGAGAGAGGCCACATCGATACCGAGCTCGGTCGACCAACCCTTGACGATCGGAATCAGCAAATCCCCGCGAGCTTGTCCCGCGGCACGCTGCCGCGCATCCGTGCTGTGCTTGGCGAGGTCGAGCTGTGAAGCTGCATAGAGTCCCAGCGCGCGCATCGCTTCAGCGCTGGACTTCATCGACAGCAGCATGCGCTTCACGTCCGGATGATGAATGATCGTGGCCGGCACGGACCCCGCGTATCCCGGCGGCTTGCCTTGCACACGGCCACGGGCGAATTCGGCGGCCTGCTGAAACGCGCGCTCCGCTACCGCGTAACCTTCGAGACCCACCGCCAGGCGCGCGGCATTCATCATGATGAACATGTATTCAAGGCCACGATTTTCTTCGCCAACCAAATAGGCGACAGCGCCTTTCTGACTGCCGTAAGCCATCACGCAAGTCGGACTCGCGTGGATACCGAGCTTGTGCTCCACCGACACGCAGCGCACCTCGTTGCGCTCGCCGAGCGAGCCATCTTCTTTCACCAGTACCTTCGGCACGATGAAGAGAGAGATACCTTTCACGCCGGTGGGCGCGCCATCGACACGGCCCAAGACCATGTGAATGATGTTGCTCGTGAGATCGTGCTCGCCCCACGTGATGAAGATTTTCTGACCGAACAGCCGATAGTGGTCGCCCTCGGGCACCGCGCGCGTTCGCACCTGTGCGAGATCTGACCCGGCTTGCGGCTCGGTGAGCACCATGGTGCCGGTCCACTCGCCGGTCACCATCCTCGTCATATACGTTTGTTGCTGCGCAGGTGTGCCGCACAGGGCCAGCGCCTCGATTGCGCCGAACGTGAGCATGGGACAGAGCTTGAATGAGAGATTGGCGGACGCGAGGATCTCGTGCACAGCCGTCGCGAGCATGAGCGGCATCCCCTGACCGCCGTGTTTCACAGCTGTAGCGAGCTGCGGCCAGCCGCCTTCGACGAACTGCGCATACGCTTCCTTGAAGCCTTTGGCGCTTTTGACGCCGCTCTCGCTCCAATGCACGCCTTCCAGGTCGCCAGGCTTATTCAAAGGATCGAGCACGTCCTGCGCAAACCGTGCGGCTTCATCGAGCACGGATTCCGCCAGCTCGGGTGAATAGTCCGCATAGTCAGGGCACGCGCTCAGGGATTGCGCGCCGATGAGGTCGTTCAAAACAAAGAGAAGGTCTTTCGTGGGGGCGCGATACATCTAGTACGCCTCGTGGTGGGTGTGACCCGATGGAATCGTAGTTTAGCGGCTTGCTTAATCTGAGGCTTGCGAGAGCGCGGGGACGATGTGGGCGGCCAAGAAATCTATAAATCGCTGCACGCGCATATCCGCCTCGAGCGTTGCCGGATACACCGCGTGAAGCGGTGCCGTTGGCGGCAAGCTCCAGTCGGGCAGCACCATTTTCAAGCGGCCGGTAGCAAGGCCTTGGCGACACAGAAATTCCGGCAATAGGCCGATGCCCAGTCCCGCGGCGGTCGATGCATGGAGAACGGCGGGGTCGTTCACCGCAAGCTTCGGAGACAGGCGGACCTCGGCTCGCTGAGAGCCGCGCGCCAGCTCGATGCGCAACTCAGGGCCGTCGACCTCCGGCGTGAGCAAATCATGACTGCGCAGATCATCCGGCTTCGCGGGCTGCCCGCGTTCCTGCAAATACGCAGGCGTTGCACAAAGAATCGCCGGTGGCGCGCCGAGAAAACGATGCGCGAGGCCGTCGCCTTCCGTTGGGCCGGGCCGAATGGCGACATCCCACGACTCATTCAGACTGCCTGAATGCAGAGCGACCTCGAGCGGCACATCCGGAAATCTCTCGAGGAAACGCGGCACCAAAGGTGCGAGGAGCACTCGGCCATAAGTGGGATCCGCAGCGATGCGCAGCGGACCGGTTGGCGGCGAGTGCATGCGAGCGATTTGCGTGCGCGCCAATTCCGTTTCATCCAGAAGCTTCTTTGCGTGCGGATAAACGACGCGCCCCGCAGGCGTGAGTGAAATTTTGCGCGTGGTGCGCTCAAGCACACGCACGCCCAAACCTTTCTCAAGATCCGCAATCGCGCGGCTGACGGCGGCCTTCGGCACACCCAACGAGCGAGCGGCGGCGGAGAAGCCGTTGAGATCGACGACTTTCGCCAGCACCGCTAGTTGAGACGGAAACCAGATTAGATTCATGACAAGACCGAAGTCGGATTTGAGCGCGCGAATTGTTTCATTAGAGATTCGGGAGCGCCAGGGGCGCTCGGTGTAACATGCCGGGCCCGCGGCTGCGCGGCATTATTGAGAGGGTGTTGTTGTGACCATTTCGATGTATTCCATGTCCGTCGAGACGTTCGTACCGATGCTGCACAATCTTTCTGGAATTCTGGACAAGGGCATCGCCTTTGCCGAAGCCAAGAAGATCGATCCCAGCGTGCTTGCACAGTCGCGACTGGCCGCCGATATGTTCCCGCTCTATCGCCAAGTGTGGATCGCCGCGGATGCCGCAAAAAATTCTGTGCCTCGGCTGGCGGGACGTGAGCCGGAGAAGTTCGAGGATGTTGAGAAGACCCTGGACGAGTTAAAAGCTCGTATCGCGAAAACGATCGACTACGTGAGCAGCTTCGACGCGGCGTCAATAAACGGCTCTGAAAGTCGCGAGATCAAAATTGCCACTCGCGATCGCACGCTCGAATTTACGGGCCTTCAATACTTGCAACGCTTCGCGCTGCCCAATTTCTTCTTCCACGTCACGACGACGTACAACATCCTGCGCCACAACGGTGTGGAGCTCGGAAAGAGCGATTACTTGAACGCGCGTCGATAACGCGCTCGGCGTCGGTATGGGCCACAGCCTGGCTTGTAATTGAAATATGACAAGTACGGCGAACGCGTAGCCCTGTTCTTACGGCGCATAACGGGAGCATGATCACGGCTCGCCCGCAGTGCACCTGCCACTCTACTGCGGTAGCAGCCAAGGGTTCCCGCGTGCCGATTCCGAACGCAAAAACAACGGCGCCCGCAGAGGCGGCAGTCGCGCAGATCACCACCGCCGAGACTCTCGGCTGGCAGTTGCGTGGCGCGTTGCCGCCGATGCGATTGCAATCCGTCACTTTGTGCAATCACGAAGGCGACGTGCTGTGGCTGAGCGAAGGCGCGCTCGGGCCGGACGAACACGGCTTTGTGGTCGAAGCGATGAGCGTGCTCACCGCAAACAACTCCCTGCCGCACACTGAAGGTGATTTGCAAGACGGACGCTATGGCGTTTTCTTGCCCGCGCGTTCGCCGCAAGGGGAAGTCGTCGCGCTAGTGATGATCCTCGCGGACACGAAGGGGATAGGAACCAACGTCGCCGGGCGAGTGCTCACGCAGCAGGTGCGCTTGCTGCTGCAAAAAATTGCGATTCTTTTGCGGCCGCAGACCGTAGGCGGCGTGATGCCGCCCGCTGCTGTAGCGCCGTCCGCTGCCGGGGTACCACCCGCTACCGGGCTGCCGAGCACTGCGGCTGCAGCGCCACCTGTTGTGCCAGCGCCAATCGCTGCGCCACGCGGCGCTATGCCCGCTGTTTCCCCACCTCCTGGTGGTGTCGCCGCGCCTGGGAAATCCGCGGCGCCAACGATGCATACCGCCGTGCAAACGACATCCCAGAGCCGGGCGCCGGCTGCTATTCAGCCGATCGTCGCTCCACCGGATTTCGGGAGCACCCCGTCGGTCCTATCGCCGCTCGCGGTCGACGATATTTTGTCTTTCGAGTTGGTCGAAGACGAACTGGAAAGCGCGTTCAGTCCGGCGAAAGCAGATCCGCCATCGAACGCGGCGTTGGAGTCTTTGGCGATCGACGCTCGATTCGATATCGCAGACTTAGAGCTGGAAGAAACGCGCCTGCTGCCCTCCCTCAGCGCGGCTAAGGGTTCACTGGCTGCTGCAGCCGGGCAAATCCCGCCGCCGAACATTCCGATACTGGGCGCTGCGCTGTCTGCGTCCGCACCGGCGAAGACTCAAATGCCCGCAAGCGCCGCTGCGAACGCACTGCTGAGCGCTGCGCAGTCCGCTCCCGCACTGGCGAAGGCTCAAGCGCCCGCAAGTGCCGCCGTGAATGCATTGCTGAGTGCTGCGCCGTCCGCACCGACACCGGCGAAGCCTCAAGCGCCCGCAAGTGCTGCCGTGAATACATTGCTGAGCGCTGCGCCGTCCGCACCGACGCCGGCGAAGCCTCAAACGCCCGCAAGTGCCGCCGTGAATGCATTGCTGAGTGCTGCGCCGTCCGCACCGACGCCGGCGAAGCCTCAAGCGCCTGCAAGCGCCGCCGTGAATGCATTGCCGAGCGCTGCGCCGTCCGCTCCCGCACTGGCGCAGGCTCAAGCGCCCGCAGGTACCGCCGCGAACGCATTGTTGAGCGCTCCGGCGCCGACTGCATCGCGAACAAACTCAGTCCTTCAATTCGTCTCGACATTCGTGCCGGGCCCAGATGCGTTCATGGCGCGCTCAGAAATTAGCGTCGAAAAGATTTCGGAAAGCGCGGTTTTGCCGCAGCCTCCTCCCACGATTGCGACACCTCCAGTTACTGACCCCTCTTCGCTTGACACGACTGCGGCAGCGACTCTCGCTCCGAGCGCGGCAGCTGTGCGTCGCGCCGCAAAAGTCGTGGCGGCTGCGGGCAGCGCATCTGCACTGGGCGCAACACACGGCCCCGCGACACGGGTTTCAGTGCCCGCAACGCAGCCGGTTTCCGTAGCTGCGCCTGTTGCACGGTCGGCAGCGATGCCTGACCGTCGTACCGACGCATCACCGAAGCTCAACTCGCATGTCGATCCGGCGTTCAAAGATCTGTCCCTGTCGGTGCAACTTCTGAGCAAGCTGCGACCGGGCGGGCGCACTAAGCGGTACGAAGTGCTGCTAAGAAACAAACAGAATCCGACGGCGCTCCTCGCCGCCGACGAGATCATTCGCGGCCTCGATGAGCGCTCGGATCTCGATGGTTTCGTCGTATCGCAGTTGCTCACCTGGATTTCGGAGCACCCCCGTGAGAGCGAGCGCGATTCGCTGACTTTTTCCATCAACCTTTCCGCGCGCGCGCTGCAAGACGAGCGCTTCCCTGAGCTCATTGGATCCTGGCTCCGTAAGACAGGCGTTGCCGCCGAGACCATCGGTTTCGAGCTGCCCGAGTCAATGTGCGTGCAGCACCCGGCTCAAGCCGAGCGTTTCGTCGCGGCTTGCGAAAAACTGGGTTGTTTCATCGTGCTGGACGACTTCACGCTAGATTCACGGGCGGTGAACTTTTTGCGCTCGAAAGCGCTGAAGCTGGTGAAGCTCGAGCCGCGCCTCACGAACGACGCGATGAAAGACAAGCTCTCCCAGGCGCTCGTCATCGCGATTTCGCAAGCGGCCAAGGTGCTCGGCGTACATTGCGCGGCCAAGAAAATCGAATCGCAGATGGTGCGGCGTTGGATTACGGCAATCGGCTTCGATTTCGGTCAAGGCGCTTTGTTCGAAGGGCCGCACGATCTCAACGAGTTGCTGACGAATCGCGTCGAATAAGCCCGCGTGCCCACGATTCTCGTCATCTAAAAACACTGGGCGCATCGCTGCGCCCAGTGTCGCTCAGCGCTTGCTTGCTGCTGTCATCCGCAAAGCGTTACTGCTGCGGGGGGGTCGTCGGCGTGTCGGTCGACGGTTCTGTAGTCGAAGGCTCCATGGTCGACTCATCTGCCGAAGACTTCGGAGACGACGCTTCGGATGAGCTTAGCTTCTTAAACTCATCCTTAGAGAGGTAGCCGTCTTTGTCGGCATCCGCTTTGGTGAAGCCTGTGGCCACAGCGGTGTCATTGGCTGCCTCGATGGCGGACACACGACCGTCGCTGTCGGCATCGAGCTTCTTGAACGTCGCCGAAGAAAGATCCGCCGCCGCAACGCGCGTGTTGTCGGATGGCGGCGCGGATTCGGTAGCCGGCATCTCGCTCTGCGGCTCAACCGTTTGCGCTGTCGCCAAGCCGGCTCCCACCAACAGGGCCGCCACACTCATCCCCAGTACTACCTTTTTCATACTCACTCCTCATCAAAGACATCTAAATTCGCGCTCCGGACTTGCGAAACGCCCCGATATTTGCATCGGTGCATGAGTACGCAATGGGCGTTCCTTCCGGGCGAGGGTCACGACGGAACAAGCACTTAAAGCGCCAACGATGGCGCGGCCGCTCCGATCGGCTGCCGTTTAGACTGGTGGACTGTTAGGGTTCGGCGACAGGCGGCAGGCAGAACGAGTGCATTTTTCAATCATGAGTCGGGGCCATTGCACAAGCGGCTTCGGATGCGATTCACATCGCCTGTCGCGACGAAACGATGATCCGAGACGACAATGCGAGTCTCGCGCTCACCCCGATAGTGCGAAAATTCGGCCATCCTGGCCTGAGTTTTGAGCTGACGTCAGTGCTGTCCCGCGAAACTTCTCGTTTGAATCGCGACACTCTGTTTTGGGTTTTTCAGTCGGCGGGCTGGGGCGTGTATGCCGTTACGCAAGCGTTCGGCTCGCTCCTGTACGAGAATGTCGCGAATTACTTGTTGGTCATTGCGACAGCGACGCTCTCCGGCTTTTTGCTCACGATTCCCTTTCGATACTTCTTCAGAAAGCTGTGGCATCAACCGCCGAAAGTGATGGTGCTGGGAGCGTTGGCCATCGTCTATCTCACCGCGCTGCCGCTGCGTTTCCTCATCAATTTGTCGTACGAGCTCTTCATGGAGCCGATGTGGAAAGAATCGAATCGCTTGAGTTTTTTCGCCGGAACACTGTCGTCCGCGTATCTGTTGGCGCTGTGGGCGGGTTTGTATTTCGGCATTCATTACTACGAATCTCTGCAGCAGCAACGCGAAGCCGCGCTCAAAGCAGCCGCTCTCGCGCAAGAGTCGCAACTCAAGATGCTGCGTTATCAGCTCAACCCACATTTTCTTTTTAATACGTTGAATGCCATCTCGACGCTGATCCTCGATCAACAGAACCAGACTGCGAATCGGGCGGTCACAAGATTGGCGGATTTTCTGCGCTATACCCTCGATCAAGACCCAATGAAAAAGGTCACACTCAGGCAGGAACTGCAGGCGCTCGATCTGTATCTCGGAACCGAGCGATTGCGATTTGGTGATCGCCTGCGTTTGAATTTCGACATGAGCGAGCAAGCACTCGATGCATTGGTGCCCAGCCTGTTGCTTCAGCCGCTCATCGAGAACGCGCTCAAGTACGCAGTGGCCCCGCGCGAAAGTGGTGGGTCCATTCGAGTCGAAGGGCATAACAAGGGTGCAATGCTCGACATTGTCGTATGTGACGACGGACCGGGAATCATCGAAGAAAACAGGAGCAATGGCCGCGGCGTTGGATTACGCAATACGCGCGAACGACTGTCCGTGATTTATGGAGATCAGCATTGTTTCAAGACTTCAAACGGTCACCCGGGATTGCGCATCGAAATAGCGATCCCGTTGGAAAAGACTCAGATGCAGAGCGAGACGGCCCCAGACGCCTCGAAGACGACACACAAAGTCGCATGACTTCGCCCATCAGAACCGTCATCGTCGACGATGAGGAGTTGTCGCGCCGCGGGGTTGAGCTTCGTCTGGCCTCTGCACCGGATTTCGGAATCGTTGCTCAATGCGCGAACGGCCGCGAGGCGGTAGCCGCAATTCAGCACCATCGGCCGGACTTGGTCTTCCTCGACATTCAAATGCCTGGCATGTCCGGCTTCGAGGTTATCTCGCAGATCCCGCACGGCGCGCTGCCGCTTTTCGTTTTCGTCACCGCCTACGATCAGTATGCGGTGAAGGCCTTCGAGGCGAAGGCTATCGACTACTTGCTCAAACCTATCGACGATCAACGTTTCGAGGCCACTCTGAGTCATGTACGCCAGCACATCCAAGCACGCGCGGCGGCGGCTCAGTGTGAGCGGCTACTGGGGCTCATCGCGGATATGACGGGTAGCGGAGAATTGGCACTCGATGACGTGTTGGCTGCGAAACGAGACGCTCGTCAGAACAAACACTCCGCACTGCTGCCCATTCGCCAAGGTCGCGAGACCCTGCGCGTTCCCGTGCCGAGCATCGAGTGGATCGACGCCGCCGGCGACTACATGTGCATTCACGCATCGGGAAGCACTCACATTCTTCGCGGCACCATGAAAGAGCTCGAAGAAATTCTCGATCCCGGCTTGTTCCAGCGAGTGCACCGTTCCACCATCGTGAATCTGCGGCGAGTGATCAGCCTGCGCTCGCATATGAACGGCGAATATTTCCTGAAGCTCGAAGGCGGCCACGAGTTGAAACTTTCGCGCACGTATCGCGACAAGGTGGAATACTTCCTCAAAAGCCGCGCCTGAATCGCATCCGCGCTCGATCGCGCGTCTGTCGAGAGCTCTTTAGCCGCGGCTTGCAACACAAGCGGTCGGTCGAAGAGGTTTCTTGAAGCATGGCGCCTCGATTCTCGTGCGATGTAGTGGTAATCGGCGCCGGCGCCGCGGGGCTTGCGGCGGCTGCGACGCTGAGTAAAGCCGGTCGGTCCGTCACGATATTGGAAGCGAGAGATCGCATCGGCGGTCGAATTTTCACTCGCGAAGACCCGGGCTTTCCCATCCCCATCGAGCTCGGCGCGGAGTTCATTCATGGCGAACCGCCAGAGACCCTCGCGCTGCTCCAGAAGGCCGGCGCGCTGGCGCTCGAATCCCCCGACGATCACTGGACTTTTCGAGACGGCAAACTCTCGCGGCGCGAAGCGTTTCTGGATGAAGCCCGCGAGCTGATGAAGCAGGTCAAGAGATATAAGCACGATATCTCCGTTGCCGATTTTCTCGAGCGAGCGGAGAGCCAGCGCGCCTCCCCGGATGTGCGCGCGCGAATTCGCTTGATGGTGCAGGGCTTCGATGCGGCGGACCCGGCTCGTGCAAGCGTTCGCGCCATTGCGAAGGAATGGTCCGGAGATAGTGTCGGAAACGCGCCTCAGAGCAAGCCCGTGGGCGGATATGCCGTCGTGATAAGAGCGCTTTTGCGGAATCTGGATCACCGGCATGTGCAGACGAAGCTGCAGACTATCGTGCGCACGGTGAATTGGCAGGCCGGCTCAGTGAATGTCGAAGCGGACTCTCTGCATGGTGCGATCAACCTGGCCGCACGCTGCGCGATCGTCACCTTGCCCATCAGCATCCTGCAGCTGCCGCCCGATGACCCGGGCAGTGTGCGTTTTGCGCCGGTGCTCAAACAGAAAATCACGCCGCTCAGCCGGCTCGCGCTGGGACCGGTGATCAAAGCCGTGCTGAAATTTCGAACGATGTTTTGGACTCGGCTCGACAAAGGACGTTACCGAAATGCGGCTTTCTTTCACGGACTGGGGCTGCCAGTGCCCACTTTCTGGACGTCGCTCCCCCAGCGAGTGCCGCTACTCACTGCCTGGACAGGCGGGCCTAACGCAGAACAGTTCGCGAACGCGGACACTTCAACCATCATCAAGACGGCGCTGGAAAGCCTGAGAGAGATCTTCCATAAACACATCGATGTCGCCGACGAGCTCGAAGCAGCCTATGTTCATCATTGGCAGCAGGATCCGTTTGCGCGCGGCGCGTACAGCTATGAGCTGGTAGGCGCGGGCAACGCGCGCGCGCAACTTGCGAAACCCCTGGAAGACACTTTGTTCTTCGCCGGAGAGGCGACCGACACCGAAGAATCTACGACGGTGACGGGCGCGCTCCGCAGTGGCGCGCGAGCGGCGCAAGAGGCGCTCGCGGTTTTGAAGTAGCTACCAGGTATAGCGCACGCGATAGCGCACGGTGGCTTCGCCATCCTTCGCGACTTTCACGGGAAAGTGAATGGTGCGCGCGTCCTGTTTCTCGAGCTCGTGCGTCTTCGTGAGCACTTTCCAGTTGCTCCAGCGATAGAGGTTCTCTTTCACGATGACTTCGACCGGCTGCTCCTTGTGATTGCGGATCTTGATCTCGAATTCTTCCTCGAGCCATTTCGCCTTGTTGTCCACCGCGAAATCGGTTTGCCGCCGCTCACCGACCACATCGAACGCGGAGCCGAGCTTCACCAGGACTTTCTCGTCTTTGGGCGTGTGATCGATCTTGTCTTCGCCGATAAACTCCAGCGATGAATCCGCCGCATCGAGCTGCGACACGCGCATGCGGCCGGCGGGCAACGGCACGCCAAGGCCGAATTGCTTGTCGTTCTTGAACTCAAGGTATACATCCACTTTCTTGTTGGTGGAGGTACCGAAGTTTCGATCGGTCATCGGGCTGGGGTAGTAGTACTGCGCGGGTTCGCCGTAGTACACCAAGATTTTCTTCGCCGGAATCTGTTTCGCTTGATCGAACAGCTCGATTTGTTTGGTCGAGTTGTTCGGCAAAGTCGTCGCGCGACCGAGCGTATACAGATGAAATTCGAAGAAACTCTTCTGTTCGAAGCCCGCCGCGTCCGCGGCGGGGGACGCAACCATCTCCAATGTCCGCTTCATCATTCTGCCGTCAACTTCGGGCTCCGCACGATGCACATCGCCCGCGATGAGCTTCAATTTTGCGTCGTCGTAGGCGACGCCCGATTGATTGATGACGCTGACCCATGCGGAGAGATCCAAGATGCCGTTATTCGCGTCTTTGCCTTCGTTGAAGATCAAATTGTAGTCGGCCCACCAGGTGAGTCCGCCCGTTTGATAGGTAACGCGCGTGCGGTGCTCGCCGCCTTTCTGAGCAAGCACATCCCACACGAGTGTCGGCTTGGTGTTAAGACCACCCGGCAACTCCGGAAACCGCACGGCCGCGTAGCTCGGAATGGCGTGAATGGTGCCCTCTTTGTCTTTCAGCACCAGTCCATCGATAGCGGAGAGCAAAGTGCCGCTGACCGTCGATGTAGAGTTGCCTGTGACTCGGTCCACTACGATGGGCTTGTCGATGAATTTCAACAGCAGCTTTTGAGTGCTCACGAGATCGAACTGGAAGTTCTGCTCGAGCACTCGGGTGCGCGGATCCGTCAGCGATGTAAAGGTGACGGTGGTCGGATCGATCAGCGCCGCGACATCCGTAAATTTCAAGGTGCCGCGGCCGTTATCTAAATTCACTGAGCGCTCTTGGCGGACCATGGCGTATCCCGGAATGGATGCCGCATTCGGCACACCTTCACCCGGTAATGGACGATAAAGCTCCGACGAAATACCGCCGGGGCGCGCGGAGCTGTAAATCGTGATAGCGGTATCCGCGCGTTCCGCGGCTCCGACGGAGCCGGCGGCGATGGTTGTACCCACCGCGGCGGCAACGAAATTGCGAATCGAACGAGGAGTCTCGAGCATGTTGTTTCAACCTCCGGACACATCAAACGGACCGTCGCGCGAAATCGGGTCAGTGAAACCGCTTCCGGCGACCGCCTCCTACCTGCGGGGCGCGATTACGGACGCGTGAACGGCAAAACGGTGTGGATTTTAGTGAGAACCAGTTCGCAAAATCCGTCGCAGTCCAGGTTCTGTGAGCCATCACGTTGGCTGTGAACGACGGGCGTTGCAGGATACGTCCCGCGCATTAACCAGGACTGAATGGGAAGATCGAGCGCCGATGTCTGCGACCAGCGTTTGCCCTGAATGGCGGACCGCGTTCGTGCGGCGAGTACGCTCTCTGCAAGAGCGGGCTGCGCCGTCCGCGAGACCTGAGGCATCGATCCGATCTTCTTTATCGACTGAGCAGAATTTATGGAAGCCGCGTCTCGTTCTGCATTGGACCCTTTGAAAGACGAATTGGAGCCGCTGCCGGATTCCGACGGGCCCGTGCCGGCGAAATCCGCGGGCACCGCGTCTGCCGAGTCGCAACTCTCTGCGGCTCAAGAGCTCGTGAGCATGGAAAGTCTCATGGGCTGGTCGGATTTGGCAAGCCGCGGCATCGTCGATACACCACCGCCGACTGACTCGTTGATTTCAGCCGAGGAGCTTCGAGAAGAAGCGCGCAAGCTCGAAGAGCTTCTGGACACGCTTTCGACCCCGCAGATCAGTCAGTCCGATGCCAACATGGAGTTCACTTCGGATTCTCAGCTCGTGGCTTCATTGGATGCGATTACGGATTCGCTGGCCGGCGAGTCTGATCACGTCGCGACAGGGAAAGCGAGCTCCACAGCCTTGGCCCCCGAGTCGGCGCTCCAAACAGCTAACGATCTTGCGCTTGAATTGTCGCTCGAGACGCTGCAAGCGCCTTCGATGGGTGCGCCGAGCGATGTCGGCGCGACTGCCGCTTTGCGAGTCGAAAGTCGTGCTCAGGGCGGTGTGATTCCCGAGGCCGAGGCGCTGAGTTTGCTGGAGCCGCCGGAGCTGTCGCTCGCCCCTTTGCCGCTCGAGTTGGAGTCGCTGCCCGGCGAGCGTGTGCCATCACAGCTGGAACCGGGCGCACGTGTTTCGAGCGCGGCGACGAAATCGGACGGCGCTTACGCAAGAGAGGCTGTGCCAGCGGCGCCTAAGCAAGGCGCGGCATCGGTATCGATGGATGACGGCGCGCGCGCGCTCGCTCAAAGCAAGATCGCGGCGCAGTTAGATTCCGCGAGCGGCCACGCAAAGACTCTCGCGGGTGCGCCTAAAATCGCTAACACGCCCGATCGTGCAATGGCGCGACCCGCGGGTTCGCGAGAAGACGCTAGCAGTGAGGCGTCGTCGGGTTCTGCCGGGGTGGCGGGTCCGAGACCTAAGTCCTCGGGCGGCGTTGCCTCTTCGTCGAGCACGGCACGCTCGACGACCTCGAAAGTTTCAGCGGCGGTGGTCGATGGGATAACAGTAGCCTCGTCAGCCGCGACCGGCTCAGTGTCCACACCGAGCTCGGCATCTAAATGGTCAACGCCTAGCAATGTGACGGCCGCAGGCCGACCGGCTGCTTCGAGCTCGGAGAGTGCTGGGGGCTTAGTGAGCACGTCGGGGTCCGGTCGGGCGTTGGGGTCTGCGCCGGCTGCGGGCGCCGCAGGTACGTCGGGCTCTGTGTCCACGTCAAGCTCTGTATCCACGTCGAGCGCGATGCCTGCACCGGGCTCTGTGTCCACGCCGGGCTCTGCGCTCGCATCGGGCTCTGCACCCACGTCGGGCTCTGCGCCGACGTCAGGCACTGCGCCCATACCGGGCTCGGTGCATACATCAAGCTCGGCGGATACATCAGGCTCGACCGGTAGATCTCGGCGTATGACTTTACCGGGCTCCGCGCTTACACCAGGCCCAGCAGACACAGCAGGCTTGATGGCTACATCAAGCTCGCTGAGTAACTCTGGTTCCGTGCCTTTATCAGGCTCTGCGGCTAAACCAAGCTCCACAGGCCTATCAGGCTCGGTGCCTACGTCAGGCTCAGCGCCTACATCAGGCTCAGTGCCTACATCAGGCTCAGCGCCCGCATCAGGCTCAGTGCCCGCATCAGGCTCAGTGCCCGCATCAGGCTCAGTGCCCGCATCAGGCTCAGTGCCCGCATCGGGCTCCGTGGCTACATCAGGCCCAGTGTCTATATCAGGCTTAGTGCCTGCGTCAGGCCCCGAAGCTTTATCAATCTCCGGTGCCCCACTGGACTCAGCGGCTTCATCAGCCGTTTCGCCCACATCGGGCGCCTCACCCACGACGCGAGTGGCGAGCAATAGACCTTCCGCGCCTCCAGCAGCCGCGACAACCCCGGTTTCTGCGAAAGCGCTTCCCACAGCGGCCAGAAGATCCACACTCAGCTCGCCCACCCCATCGTCGGCTCCGGCCGCGCCGATTCAAGTGAGCTCGGCACAGGCGGCATCGACCCTTTCTGGGACAGCGCCTTCGACGGCACCGCCGGCTCAGAAGCTCACCGCCTATCCGAATGCTGCTCCCGCCCCGGGCGCACAGTCGGGACCGATGGATCGCGACTTCATTGCGCGAAACCAGATTGTCGAGCGTTATCTTTCCGGCAAGCTACCAGTCAAAGGGGCCACGGACTTCGAGCGGTTCTGTCACGAAAATCCCGAGCTGCTGGACGAGATCGGACTGCCGCAGCATGTTCACGCAGGCCTGCGGTTGCTCGAAGCAAGCGGCAAACCGGAACCGTGGCAAGAATCCAAGAAGAGCGTCTGGGAAAAGCCGCAACTCATGTTTGCGTTCGCGGGAATGACAATCGTCCTCGCCGTGATCGCGTTGATGCTCGGTAACCAGGTCTCTGATAAGAATCAGCGCATCGCGAAATTGCAGCAGGATCTGGTGGCGCAGCCTCTCGAGGCGGCCGCAACCACTCGCATCATTCGCGTTGCGCCGGACCGTCAGGGCAGCTCGAACACTCCGGCCGTGACGATTGGTGGTGGTGACGCACAGCTATGCGAGCTTCGCATCGACATGTCGCGCTCCGCGTTTCGCATGTTCCGCATAACAATCGATCGCATCGACCAGGGACGCGTTGCGGTGATTCAGAACATTGCGAAAGATTCCAACGGTCACGTGCGCGTCGCGCTCAACAGCTCGGCGCTGGGGCCCGGTAATTATGCGTTCTCGATCGATGGAGTCAGCTGGCGCGGCGAAGTCATCCCGGATGCATGGGTCACCATCGGTGTACAGCGCTAAGTACTCGACGGCGGCCTCACTGCTTTTCCTTTGCGGGGCAAGACGATTTTTTCGATGAGGTGAGGCACCGTCGCGCGCGGATCTGCGGAAACCAAAGTCTCCGTGGATTCTCCACCGCGCTTCCATAGGCGTGGCACACGCTCGATGCCCATCGCATAGATCGTCAGATCGCCGTCCGCATCGATCTTCATTCTCAGCCACGATTTGTAGTCTTCGACACGTAACGCCGAGAAAGCCTGTTCCGAATGTCGGCCGAAGAGCTGCACGGAAATCAGCAGATAGATTCCCATGATGAGCGCGCCGATATAGCCACCGACGGTAAAAGTGATGGCGCCGGACAAGAGCAGCTGTCCGCTGTGGCCGTAAGGCAAATGAAGCCCGCGAGTCGTAAACAACAAGGCGAGCCATCCGACTGCGAACGCCGCCAGCAGATGACTCGAGGCATGTGTGAGACCGCCCAACAGCCGGTATCGCGTTGAATGAGTGTCGGTGAAAAACACGAAGACGGTTAGGAACGTGAGCAACCAGAGGCCGTCGAAGGGATCGCGAATCGCAGCGGTCGCGGAGGATTGCAATGCGCGCCACATCGATTCCAAGTCCGGCGGACGAAGATTGGCGGACGCGAGCCACGCGGAGAGCGCATAGAGCACGGCCGGCATCCACATGAAGCGCGGGTTCAATCGAGCAAAGCGCAAGTTGCGCCATGCCAGACGGCGAGACTTCTCGCGGCTTGGAAACGCAGTTTGCTCGACGAAACCGTTTGGCAATGTCTTATGCCGGGGCACATGAGTGGGATGCAAGAACGCACCGCCACCGCCGCAGACAATCTTATGCACGCCTTGCGCATTCGCGTGGCGGCGATAGTGATGATCATCGCCCGCGAGAAAAACATCTACCGGATGTTTGAGGATCTTGGTTTGCAGGAAGCTCAATGCGGAGTCGTCTAGACCCGGCACTTTGGGATAGCTGCTCTCCAGGACCCACTGCGGCTCGGGAACACAAAGCACGATACGTGCATCGTCTTCCATGGTCTCCGCTACGCGCTCGAAGTATTGGATCTGGGGCTCATCGAGATCCGCGCCGAGCTGCAGATCGATGGCGAGCAACCACCAGTTCGCGGGCAGACGCAGCGCAAAGTAACTGCGCGTTTGCTGAGTGCGGCAAGCCGCGAATCCACGCTCGGGACGGCAAAACGTTCGGGAGAAGGCAATGAGGCTGTCATACCAATCGTGGTTGCCGGGCACCGCGAAGAGATCGGGGTGTGCACGGCCGGAGAAAGCCGTGGCATAGGGTTTTTCGGTGTGGATCTCGTACGCGGCGCGAGAAGGATAAGGATAGACCTCGTCGCCGCCGAAGATGAGCACACGACCGGCGTGAGTGATTTCAGAGCTTGCACCCACTCCCGGAGCAACCCTCAAAGTCGGTTCGGCTATCGCATGCGCGACCGCGTAGGTGGAGTTCCATCCATCACCGAGGTCGCTGACGTAGTCGACCCAAAAATTCCCACCTTGCTTGGAGTAGTCGAATGCGGTCTGCGGCTGGTTGGCGAGTGCTTCGATGAGACGCTGATCGGAATTTCGGCCGAAAACATTCGCGAGGCTCACCAGCACCGCGGAGCGCGCGAGCACGCGCGGGTCGAACCACCCCGTCATCTTGGCGCGCTCGGGGCTTTCTAGAAGGCGCTTAAGACGTTCAGCGTCCATTGCGGCCGGAGTCTATCCTGCGCGCAGGGTTTTCAAAGGGGGTTGATTGACAACCGAGCGCGTGGCCAACCATCCGCTGAAAGAGACCAATAGTGCGCCGCCAACCAGGCCCACAACCCAGACGCGATAGTCCAAGGTGAATGGCACTTGGAGAACTCGCGTCTCCATGAAGTAGGCAGCGATCGAAGCGCCGCCGGCTGCGAGCACTCCAGACAACGTGCCGAGTACCGCGAATTCGGCCAGTACACTCTGCAGCACTGTGCTGCGGCTTGCGCCTAGCGTTCGCAACATCGCGCTCTCGTAACGACGCTCGTCGCGGCTCGATTGCACGGCGGCCAACAACACGGTGAGCCCAGCGAATAATGTGAAGATGAAGACGCTCTGAACCGCGAGGACGGCTTTGTCTGTCAGCGATCGAACCTGATTGAGCAACTCTTCGATATCGAAAATCGAAACGCTGGGAAATTTACGCGCTAGCTGGGAGAGCGTGTTCGCCGCGCGCGGTTGGAAGTAGGCGCTCGTCATGTAAGTTCCGGCGGTACCGTCCAAGAGGCCGGGCACGAACACAACGAAGAAATTCGGCTGGAAGCTGTCCCACTTCACTCTGCGAACGCTCGCGATGGTGGCTTCGAACGATTCGCCCGCGACATCGAACGCGAGTCTATCGCCGACTTTGACGCCGAGCGATTCCTGATATTCGGTGGAAATGGAAACCAGCGGCTTGCCGGCATCGGCCGGCCGGAACCAACGACCCGCGACCAGACGGTTGTCGGTTCCCAATTCAAATGCCCAAGTGAGGTTCTGCTCGCGCGAGGAAAAGTTGTCGCCATCTTCGTTGTTGAAGCGAATGCTCTCGATGGGGCTGCCGTTGATGTGAGTCATGCGCCCACGAATCATCGGCAGCACGCGTGTGAGATGCGCGCCGCGGTCTTCGAGAAACTTCACGAAGTCGTGGCGATCGGTCGGCGGGATATTGATGAAGAAATAGTTCGGAGCGTTCGCCGGCAGCGTTTTACGCCAATCTTTCTGTAAGTCGTCGCGCACTAGCCCGAGCAGCAGCAGAACCATGAGGCCGGTGCCGAAAGCGACAATCTGCACGAGGCTGTCGGTTTTTCGTCGGCTGAGATTCGCGACGCCGTATCGCCATGCCACACCGACTTGGCTGCGCAGACGCCCGGCGAGCAGCACGAGTAACCAACCCGCAAGCGACAGCAGCGCCACGAACCCCACCAGACCGAGAGTGAAGCCGACGAACAAAGTCGTGTCGCGTACGACCCAGTAGATGAGGAAAAGCACGACGGCGACCGCCGGCCCAAACGCCAACACCACCAGGGGCGGCGGCGGGCCGACATCTCGCCTGAGCACTCGAATGGTCGGCACGCGGGAAAGTTGCAGCAACGGCGGCAATGCGAACCCGCCGAGCACCGCTACCGCCGTCATGAAGCCGAGGAGAATCGGTGTGAAATCTGCAGGCGGGACTTCTGCGTTAATGAGACCGCGCACCACGCGCAGCAGCCATTCTTGCGCGATGAAGCCGATGGCGGATCCGATAATCGCGGCGCCAACGGCGATCAAGAACAACTGGACCAAGCTCACGCTGAGCGTGAAGGCGCGCGTGGCGCCGAGGGTTTTCAGCAGCGCCACCGAGTCGAGATGCCGGAAAACATAACGCCGCGCGGACATTGCCACGGCAATGGAGCACAACAGCACGCTGACCAGACTAGCGAGGCTTAGAAAGCGCCCGGCGCGATCCACTGCATTCGTGATCTGAGGACTGGTCTCCGTGATGTCGCGCAAGCGCTCACCGAGCTTCTTGTGTTCCTTGAGCCAGACTTTGAAATCGTCGATTCGCGAGCGGGTGCCTGCGAACAAGGCAGCGTAGCTCACCCGGCTGCCGGGCTGAATGAGCTGGGTGGCCGCCAAGTCCTCGGCGTTCATGATGAGACTGGGCGCAAGGTCGGCGAAGGTGCTGCCTTGGTCCGGACGCGAGATGAGCACTCGTGTGACGCGAAACGTGCCCGCGCCAATGGACAGTTCCGAGCCCACTTTTCCACCGATAGCCGCAAGCAGTTTCGAACCGGGCCATACCTCGCCGCGACCGGGGATGTCGTTCGTGGGCTGACCTTTCGCAAAGGGCTCATTAGCGACGATGAGCTTGCCGCGCAACGGATAACCGGGATTCACCGCGCTCACTTGTGTGAGCTGACTTTCATCCCCGTTGAACACAACGCTCAACAAGCCGGTCGTGCGAACCGATTGCAGCCCGCGGCGCTCTGCTTCTTGTAGGTACGCCGGGGCGATCGGCTGTGCGGAGCCGAGACGTATGTCGGCCGCGAGAACTTCGCTCGCCTGCCGTTCGACGGCCGCGCCGATACGGCTCACGAGAAAGCCAACGCCGGTCAAAGCTGAAACGGCTATGACAAGCGCCAACGATAAGACGCCTAATTCCCCTGAGCGCCACTCTCGACCCAGCATTCGCAGCGCCAGAAGAAACGCTCTCATCTAAGTGACCAGCCGGCCGGCTTCCATGAGGAGCGTGCGCTCGCACCTGCCGGCCAGAGCGCGATCGTGCGTGACTAGAACAACAGTCGTGCTGGAATTTGAGTTCAACTCGAAGAGCAGCTCGCCGATTCGCTCGCCGGTGGCGGTATCGAGATTTCCCGTGGGCTCGTCCGCGAATAACACTGCGGGCTTCGTAACGAAGCCGCGCGCGAGTGCGACTCGCTGCTGCTCGCCGCCTGAGAGTTGGCGTGGATAGTGACCCGTGCGCTCCCGCAAACCGACACGTGCCAAGACTTCGAGTGCCTGCGCACGAGCATCCCGTCGGCCGGCCAACTCTAAAGGCAACATAACGTTCTCTAAAGCGGTGAGCGCCGGAATGAGATGAAACGCCTGAAACACGAAGCCGACACGAGCGGCGCGTAATTTCGCGCGACCGTCTTCGTCCACGTGCGTGAGATCGGTGCCCGCGAGCCAGACTGTTCCGGACGTGGGTGAATCGAGACCGGCCAGCAGCGCGAGCAAGGTGGATTTTCCTGCGCCCGACGAGCCGACGATCGCAACTGATTCGCCCGCCGCGATGTCCAACGAGACATCGTGCAAAATGGTCAACAACCCTTCGGGGCTTGTGACTTGCTTCGTGAGGCTTTCAGCTTTGAGAACGGTATCGCGGCTCATCAACGCCTGTGCAGTTTGCATCGGGCTATATTTCATTCCGGTTTGGGTCGCGGTGCAGGATGCGGCGGCCGCGGAGAAAAATACCATCCTGGTGCTCGGCGACAGCCTGAGCGCCGCTTACGGTCTGCGGCCGGAACAAGGCTGGGTCGCGTTGCTTCAGAAACGGCTTGAGACTCAAGGTTACGGTTACAGCGTTACAAATGCCAGCGTCAGCGGGGAGACATCTAGCGGAGGATTGCAGCGATTGCCGCGCGCTTTGAGCCTGCATCAGCCGTCCATCGTGATAGTGGAGCTGGGCGCCAACGATGGGTTGCGCGGCTTGCCCGTCGCCACCACCCGACGAAATCTGACGCAGATCATCGAGCTTGCGGGCAAGGCCAAGGCGAAAGTGCTGCTGGTCGGCATTCGCATGCCGCCGAACTACGGTCCACGGTTTACTGAAAGCTTCAATTCGAGCTATCCGGAGCTCGCGAAGAGCTACCGATTGCCCCTCGTGCCGTTCCTTCTCGAGAAATTGGCTTTGAATCCGCAAGCTTTGAATCCTCAACTCCTGCAGCAGGATGGGCTGCATCCCACGGCACCCGCTCAGCCTTTGCTGCTCGACACCGTGTGGCCTCATCTACTTCCACTGCTCAATAGGCCCCCACTCAATAGGCCACTGCTCAATCAGCCACTGCTCAATCAGCAGTAAGACGTGCGACAACGGGCTTTATTTATTGCAGCCGTTTGATACGCGGTGGTATATACCCCGCCAGCCAAAACGGCTTCGCGGCGCGCAAGAACCATGGAAAAAATCTGGCTGAAGTCGTATCCACCCGGTATCCCAGCCGAGATCGACCCCGCGGATATCAAATCGCTCAAGCATATGGTGGAGGAGTGCTTTGAGCGCTTCGCATCCACCGATGCCTATGTGCAAATGGATCGCGCGATGACCTATCGCGAAGTGGGTGAGCATTCGCGAGCCTTCGCCGCGTGGCTGCAGAAATCGGGCATCAAAAAGGGCGAGCGCATCGCCATCATGTTGCCCAACGTGCTGCAATACCCCATTGCCATGTTCGGCGCGTTTCGCGCTGGGCTCGTGGTGGTGAACACCAATCCTTTGTATACGGCGCGCGAGCTGGAGCATCAGCTCAATGACTCGGGCGCGACGACCATCGTGATCTTGGAAAACTTCGCGCATGTGCTGCAGGAAATTCTGCCGCGCACCTCAGTGAAGCGCGTATTGGTTACCGCGGTCGGCGACTTGCTCGACGCGCCCAAATCTTGGATCGTGAATTTCGTCATTCGTTATGTGCAAAAGAAAGTACCGTCCTGGCGCATTGACGGGGCGGTGAATTTCAAACACACGCTGGATGAAGGCCGCAACTTGCAGCTGGAACCGGTGGAGATCACGCACGAAGACATCGCCTATCTGCAATACACCGGCGGCACCACGGGTGTTCCTAAGGCCGCCGTGCTCACGCATCGAAACATCTGCGCCAATATTCGCCAGTCTGAGGAGTGGTTAGGCGCGGCCTACCAAGGGCATCCGGCGACGCTCGTTACGCCAATTCCGCTCTATCACGTGTTTGCGCTCACCGCCAATTGCCTGTTGTTTCTGAGGTTGGGCTGGCGGAATGTGCTCATCGTAAACCCGCGTGACTTCCCGGCGTTTGTCAAAGAACTCAAGAAGTACCCCTTTGCTTACATCACGGGTGTTAACACGCTGTTCAATGCTTTGTTGAATACCCCGGGGTTCGAATCGGTGGACTTCAGTCATTTGAAGATCACGCTCGGCGGTGGAATGGCGGTACAGCAAGCCGTTGCCGAGAGGTGGAAGAAAGTGACGGGGAAAGTGCTCACCCAGGCCTGGGGGCTTTCCGAGACATCTCCCGCGGCATGCATCAATCCCACGGCCGATGATTTCAACGGATCCATCGGACTGCCGATTTCATCTACCGAGATCTCCGTGCGCACTGACGATGGGAAGGAGCTCGGCATCGGGGAAATCGGCGAGCTTTGCGTGCGCGGGCCGCAAGTCATGCGTGAATATTGGAACCAGCCCGACGAGACGGAGAAAGTGATGTTGCCGGAGAACTGGCTGCGAACCGGAGACATCGGACGCATGGATGAGCGCGGCTTCGTCTTCATCGAAGACCGCAAGAAGGACATGATCCTGGTGTCCGGTTTCAACGTGTATCCCAATGAAGTCGAGTCTGTCGCGGTCACGCATCCGGGCGTGTTGGAAGCCGCGGCCGTTTCGCAGGCGGACGATAAATCCGGAGAAGTTGTTGCGTTGTTCGTCGTGCGCAAAGATCCCAAGCTCACGGAGCAAGACATCATTGCTCACTGCCGAGAATCGCTTACGGGATACAAAGTGCCGCGGCACGTGTACTTCAAAAATGAGCTGCCGAAAACGAATGTCGGCAAAATTCTGCGGCGTCCGCTGCGCGACGAGCTGAAGTCAGCTAAGCATTGAACTGCATGCGATGCAGAGCGGCATAGTGACCATCCAACGCCAGAAGCTGCGCATGGGTACCGCTTTCCACTATTGAGCCGTTAGCGAGCACAACGATTCGATCTGCGTTCTCGACGGTCGAAAGACGATGCGCGATGACAAGCGTCGTGCGGTTTTGCATAAGCTCTTCGAGGGCGGCCTGTATCGTGCGCTCAGACTCAGTGTCCAGCGCTGAGGTCGCCTCGTCGAGAATCAGAATCGGCGCGTCTTTCAGGAGTGCGCGCGCAATGGCGATGCGTTGGCGCTGGCCGCCGGAAAGCAGCACACCCCGATCGCCGACCACGGAGTTCAAGCCATCGGGCAGTTGCTCGACAAACTCGAGAACGTGGGCAGCCTTCGCGGCTTTCTCCAATGCTTCCGGGGTCACTTTCAGGCCAAAGGCGATGTTGTTTCGGATCGTGTCGTTGAAGAGCACGACTTCTTGGCTGACGAGCGCGACTTGGGCGCGAAGATTCTTCAGGTCGTATTCGCGAACGTCGCGGCCATCTACTTTCACGCCGCCGGATGTAGGTTGATAGAAGCGCGGCAGCAGGCCAACCAAAGTCGTTTTGCCACTGCCCGAGCGGCCAACGATGGCGACGGTTTCGCCGGGAGCGATTTTCAATGTGACGTTATCCAATGCTCGCGCGCGACCTTCTTGGTATGCGAACGACACCTGATCGAATACCACCTCGCCCTTTGCGCGCTCGACACGCAGATCGCCGAACTGCGGCTCGGACGGTTCATCCAGCAACTCGAAGAGACTCTGCCCCGCAGCGATGCCCTGCTGCAACGGTCCGGCGACGTTCACCAAAGATCGTAGTGGCTGTGCCACCGTGAGAAGCGTTGTTATAAAGCCCGTGAATTCTCCCACTGTGAGCCGGCCTTGCACCGCGTCCTTGGTGGCGATGTACATCACCGCTGCCAGAGCAATGGACGCGATGAGCTGCACGATGGGATTCGAGATGCCGCGAGTGAAGACGAGCTTCATGTTCGAGCGCCGATTCTGCTCGTTGACGATCTCAAATTGCGCCGCCTCATACGCTTCGGCGTTGAAGACTTTGATGACACGCGGCGCTTCGATGGCTTCTTTGGCGACTCGCGTCACCTCGCCCATCGAGTTCTGAATGCGCTGGCTGTAGCGACGGAAGTGGCGGTTGATGGTGGAGATCAACCAAGCGATGACCGGCGCAATCAGAATTGCCATCGCGGCCAATCGCGCGTTGAGGTAGAACAAGACTGAAAGAGAGCCGATGATTGTGAGGGCTTCGCGAACGGCGGTGACAACTGAATCCGTCGTGGCCTGAGCGACCTGCTCAGTGTTGTACGTCAGTCGCGATAAGAGGGTGCCCGAAGCAGCGCGATCGTAGTAGTTGAGCGGAAGATGCAGTAGGCGTTCGAACACTTCGGAACGCAGCTGCTTTACGACCCGACGCCCGACTTGGCCCATAAAGTAGGTCTGGGTGAAATCGCCGAGGCCGCGCACCGCAAATAAAGCGATCAAGCCGAACGGTACGAGCAGCAACATGCGCTGATCGCGCTCGAGGAACGTGCCATCTAAATAGGCTTTGGCGATCAGACCGATCGAGGCTGAGGTCAGCGCAAAGAGCGCAGCGCCTACGACACCGATGCAGAACAAGCCGATGTGTGGCCGCAGGTAAGCGAGAAGACGACTGTAGGTCTGCCGAGCGGTAACGGTGGGCGATTCAGGTCGATTCATTGGGGTGGCGCGGCGAGCCGTCTTTTTAAAGAGGTAGACTGAGATTCTACTGTTTTCGCCTTCTTCAAGTGACTTGTGTGATTTAAAGGCCGCTAGCGCTCGAGCAGGTCGGTGGCGATGTGATGGCGTCGCTTCTCATCAACGCGCTTCTCTCCGGTAAGATGGCGCGCCTTTTTACCCGACCCAATATATTTAGTAGGCGAAGAGCGCGTGGATATTCTCAATGTCATTCTGCTCGGCATCATCGAAGGCATCACTGAATTTCTGCCGATATCGAGCACCGGCCATCTGCTGATTGCGGAACATTGGCTTGGCCAGCGTTCGGAGCTGTTCAACATCGCCATTCAGGCCGGCGCGATACTCGCCGTAGTCGTGATCTATTGGCGGCGGCTGCTCGGGCTGTTGCTCGAGTTCGGCAAACCGGAGAACCGCGACTACGTACTGAAGCTGGGCGTGGCATTCATCATCACGGTGATCGGCGGCTTTGCGGCGAAGCAGATGGGTTTCGAATTGCCGGAGACGGTGGCGCCGATCGCATGGGCGCTCATCATTGGCGGCATAGCGATCTTGCTGATCGAGCGTTTGGTGGGGAACCAGCCGGCGAGCGCGGAGATCACTTGGAAGGTTGCGATCGTAGTAGGCCTCAGCCAAATTCTTGCTGCCGTTTTTCCCGGCACTTCGCGATCCGCCGCCACGATTTTCGCTGCGATGTTGGCGGGCGCGCGATCGCGCCCGGCAGCAACCGAATTCGCTTTTCTTGTGGGCATACCGACGATGTTTGCGGCCACAGGATACGAAGTGTTGAAGCTGGTGAAGTCGGGGGGGGCGGCGCATGAAGACTGGACGTCACTCGCGGTGGGCTTTGTTGTTTCGGCCGTGGTCGCATTTGTCGCGGTGAAGTGGCTACTGATCTACATCCAGACACATCGGTTCACGGTGTTTGCCTGGTATCGGATGGCAGTGGGCGTTTTGCTGCTGGCGTTCGTGCATTAGCGTCGGGCTAGCGCGAACGCTTTTTCTTTCGCTTTCGTTTGTTATTGCCGGGTGGTGGTCCGGCGCGCTTCTTTGCCGACTCCGCACTGCGCGTATCTGTAGAGACTTGCGACGAGCTCTTGCAGATCGCGAACACCCCGGCTCCGAGGATCAAATCCGTGACTGGCGGCGCTTCGTCTGGCGCCGGCGGTATGACAGTTGTCGGCTGCGAATCGCTCGAGCGATGTGCCTGCAAGAACGCATCGGTCATTTCCAAAAGGTTGTCGGCACGCTTGGAGAGCTGCGAACGAAAGAGCGAGAGGCTCTTGGCATCGACTCTCAAAGCCAATGCGCGCACGGGCAGTAGCTCGTGCGGGCGCGCGACGAGGTTGTGTTCCAGGGTTGCAAGCAGGTCTCCAGTGATCTCACCGGCCGTTTGAACGGCATCCGCGCTGGTCCCGCCGGGCGCCGGCGCCCGCCTTATCGCCCTCACTCGGCCCGACCCCACCATCCTTACCGCGCCCACTCTCAGCAGCTCGGACAAGAGAGTGGGGTAATAGACGCCTCCGCTGTAGCGATGCGCGAGCACCTCAAAGCTCTTCCGCTTCCCGCTAACCGACAGAACCGCAGGCTCGCCCGTGCGGGTCTGAAAAGCTACGTCGTCATACCAGCCGTTCAACACCCGCGCCGCGCGATGCAGCTGCGTCTGACTCCTGGGCCGAAACTCGTCCTGCGGGGTGGCCAGAATCGCCGGCAAAAAGCTCCGGTTGATACCCGTGATCACCGCAAGCTTGGAATAAGTGACCCGCTCGCCCTGCGCCGCTAGATGTTCCGACCCAGCGTGCGCATAGACACTGTCGACAATGGCCTTCAGCTCTCCAGCGCTGATTCCGAAGCGAATAAGCATCCGCACCACCGGATGAAGGATTCGGCGGCACATGTGGACGAGCGAGGGGCGGAGATGGGCGGGCATTCGCACTACATCTAAACAGGCGTTCTTTGTCCATGTCTCGGCAAAGGATGAGCTTGCGATTTTTATCGCAAACTGATGATAGCCGTCACGGCGTATTGAGCCGTTAGATTTTCGGTCTAAAGGGGACGCCAGAGCTTAGCGCGTTCTTCTATGTCGCAGTCCGTTGCGCAGATTGCACTCTGAATGCATTCGAGCCGGCTCGATTCCAATCCTTCGAACGAGCGTTTTGCTGACGAATTAGTTAGTCCCCATAATCGAGTTCGTTCCAATAATGGAATTGGTGCCGATGATTGAGTTCGTTCCAGGCACACCGCTCACCGCAATCACGGTATTGGTACCAATGATCGAGTTAGTTCCAATAATGGAATTGGTAGGACTCGTTCCAGGCGCAGCACTCACCGCAACCACAGTGTTGGTACCGATGATTGAGTTTGTTCCAATGATCGAATCTAGATCTACGTTAGTTCCGGCTATTGATCTGATCTTTCCGTCGAGCTGAACTCTGCCGGCGTCTGCAATCAGGACGCCGCCTGACGACGGCTGAATTCCGGAGAGCGAAACGATCTCGCCGATTGAGAATTTGAGCTGTGGTGCGGATGCGAGTAGAGCGCTGAAGTCTATCCACAGTCCTTCAATTCTAATTCTTGCCAGCGAGGCATCAACCTCGTCAACCTGACCGGAGACCAAGACTCGCATCGCGCCGGGGACGTAGGTGTCATAAGCGTCTACTAACAGCAAACTCTGGGATTTCCCGTCATCAATTTGTAGCAGCACGGCGAGATCGCCGATGCGAACGTTGGATATCTTGTCGAGAGGGATGATTTGACCTGCAATGCAGACTTGCGATTTTTCCTTGTCAATCGATTCTATGGGCCCCTGAATGATAGCCACAGTCTTGTCCGACGATTTGCCGTAGCTGACTGCTGGCACGGCAGAAACAGCTAAAATCAATGCGCCACAAATCGCTGAAGCAGCTTTAGAACTTTTAGCAGCTGCTATGTTGAACTGACGATGCCTAACTGTACGGTTCCCGGTGTTCTCTCTCATTAGTCACTCCCTGATTTGTCTCTTCTACTATTAGTTCCTTGAGCATCAGCTCAAAGTCTTCTTCTTGTTCGAGCCA
>Ga0307515_10004328_pt1 | contig 29443 bp, 36 predicted proteins | sample 17_EM_MG_FD_194513 | JGI IMG/M metagenome (GOLD analysis project Ga0307515, IMG submission 194513) | Populus trichocarpa ectomycorrhiza microbial communities from riparian zone in the Pacific Northwest, United States - 17_EM | ecosystem: Host-associated > Plants > Roots > Unclassified | place... | reverse complement strand
TGCGCGGGGTGCAGCGCCGTTTATATTTGTTATTTGCCCGTAACGACCTGATGGAAACTTACGCAAATGATAATATATTTACAACCATAATAAAAGTACCACAAGTATGAAGCGCGCCCTGATTATTGACGACGAGCCATTAGCCCGCATGGTTGTAATGGAATACCTGCAAAATTTTAAAGATATTGAGCTGATACAGGAATGTAACGACGGCTTTGAAGGCCTTAAAGCCATACAACAGCACCAGCCCGACCTGATATTTTTAGACGTGCAGATGCCAAAGATCAATGGCTTTGAAATGCTGGAACTGGTAGAAAACCCGCCCGCCGTTATCTTCACCACCGCTTTTGACGAGTACGCCATCAAGGCCTTCGAGGCCCACGCCGTGGATTACCTTATGAAACCCTTCAGCAAGGAGCGTTTTAACAAGGCTGTCGAAAAATTCCTGGCTACCACCCCCGAAAAACATACCCCCAAACATACCGAAGAACTGCTGGATGCTGTAGCCGCCCATTCGCCCGCCCAAAACGAGCGCATCGTAGTAAAAACCGGCACCAAAGTAAAAATTATCCCCGTTGCCGACGTTGAATACCTCATGGCCGACGACGACTACGTATCCGTTATCACCAAAGAAGGCTCATACCTCAAAAACAAAACCATGAGCTTCTTCGAGCAGACCCTCGACCCTCGCCAATTCGTCCGCGTGCACCGCTCGTATATCATCGCCATCACGCAGATCACCCGGATTGACCCGTATGAGAAGGACGCGCATTTAGCTATTTTGAAAAGCGGGGCTAAGATCCCGGTGAGTAAAACGGGGTACGTGAAGTTGAAGCAGGTGTTGGGGATATAACACGATTGAGGGATTTTGCAGGATTGACAGGATTAAAAAAGAAAAATTTGTCATTTCGATAGAGCAAGGGAGAGCCAGGAGCGGGTGCGCGAAAGAGAAATCTTCGACGCCCTGCATCTAAACCATGCTAAGCTACCACCCCTCTCCCACCATCCAAAGCAAAGCCCCGTGCGATTCCTTCCCCGGGGAAGGGAAGGTAGGGATTTAATGAACTATGCAGGTAACACCAATATTTATGGCGTACCCCCGCTGATAGAAGCGGGGTCGGGCTCATCCGCTTATACGGCACAGGGCGTTAGGCGCGGGCCGGTATTCGCTGCTATCCCTTACGCGGTTCCGGGTAACAATAACTATCGGCTAAATAAAGTTTATTATATGGAATCAACTAAAGGTAACCCCTTTACACTAAATCTAAAAAACACGTCGGATACGATACTTTTTATTGGATTGGAGCCATTGGGCTATTGTGAGTCACTTCAGCCTAATGACGAATTAAAGCTAAGTGTCACCGCCCCTTCCCTTGATGACTTGACTAACTTTTTTCTGTCCCCGCGGGGTCTCTCAAAGAGGACCCAGCGGCTGCACAGCGCAAGTCGTAATTCCTGAAGCCGCGTTTATGCGAGGTGATTGGGGAACCTCAGGGTCCTCTTCGAGAGACCCTGAGGGGACGGCGAGTCTTCTGTCCCCGCGGGGACGGCGAATTTTCTTTCGGTGTACATAGACGAAACGATATCTTCCATTTCCCGTTCATTGTCAGGTTTCGATTTTATACTATCCGGCATAAGTTACCCTATCAATCTCTTTGGGTATTAAAGCTACTTCATATTTTAAATTCCATTCTTTGATGTGTTCTAAAATTGGCAAAAATGCCAGGCCTTTTTCAGACAGCTTATATTCTACCCTTGGCGGTAATTCCTTATAGGCCAATCTTTCCAATAGCCCATCTTCTTCCAGCTCTTTTAGTTGCTCGGTTAGTACTTTCCTTGAAATGAGTGGTATTATAGAATCCAGCTGACCAAAACGAATGGTACGGGTGTTAATTACATTTATAATTATCGGCTTCCATTTATTACCAATAGTGCCAATAGCTCTTGTAAACGGGCAATTTGAACTGCAAAACCTTTCGTCTTTCATATCATTTAAGTTTGTAGTTACCCAATGGTAACCAGAATATACTTTCGTTAGTTACAAATATAAACTATCGACAGTATCTTTGTGAAACAAATTTAAATATAAATTAAAAATGAGCAGATTAAAAAATAAAGTAGCAGTGATTACAGGCGGTAATAGTGGCATTGGGTTTGGCATTGCGCAAGAATTTAAAAGTGAAGGTGCTGTAGGCACCATTGTGGGCAGAAACCAGGAAACTTTAAATAGTGCTGTGGCCCAGCTTGGAGATACTTTTATAGCCATAAATGCCGATGTAACCAACCTTGCCGACCTGGAAAGGGTATTCAAAGAGACAGCTGAAAAGTTTGGTAAAATAGACGTGATTGTAGCCAATGCAGGTGGCGGAGCTGTAGGAACTGTGGCAACTATTGGCGAAGCCGACTATGATAAGACAATGGATTTAAACCTGAAAAGTGTTTACTTCACTGTTCAGAAAGCATTGCCCTATATGAATGATGGTGCTTCTGTTATTTTGATTGGGTCAAATGCCGCACATCGGGCATATGCAAATTTTACGCTTTATGGTGCAGCAAAAGCTGCAGTTATCTTTTTTGCAAAAGGATTTTCAAGCGACCTTTTAGACAGGAAGATCAGGGTAAATGTAATAACACCAGGTACAACAGATACACCAGCATTTGAAAAGTTTGTTCCCGCAGAACAAATTGAAGCTGTAAAAACACACTTTGCAAGTGTAATGCCAACAGGCAGAATTGGGCAGCCAGCCGACATTGGTAAAGCAGCGGTTTTCCTGGCCTCTGACGATTCCTCGTTCATGCTTGGTGCCGAACTCCTTGTTGATGGCGGTATGACCTATTTGGCTAAGTAATTAACCTCTCACCGGCGCGGGTATGTATCCCGTGCCATTATATAATTAAAATAATTTTCAAAATGAGTAAATCAGAAAATAAAGCAGCGAGCTACGCAATTATCGGCTTCGGCAAAATCGGCCAGGCCCTGGCTAAGGCATTTGCCCGCAACGGAATCAAAGTATCCGTTGCAACCACACGCGACCCCGAAAGCTTCGCATCAGACGCAGCCGCAATCGGACCAGAGATCATTCCCGCAACGCTGGCAGAAGCCGTTACGGCCGACGTCATCTTTTTAGCCGTGCGTTTTGAGTCGCACCCGGATGTAGCGAAGGCGCTGCCCAACTGGGAGGGAAAGACCATCGTAGATGTGACTAATGCTTATGGTGTGCCCCCTGAAAAACTGGGCGGATTACCGTCTGCCAGGTTCGTTGCACAGGCCTTCACTAGCGGAAAACTGGTCAAAGGCTTCAACCATTTAGGCGCTGCCATTCTTGGCCAGGACCCGGCCGTACATGGTGGCCGGAGAGTTGTGTTCCTGGCGAGCGACGATGACGGCGCAGCAGCAGAGATTGGTGCGCTTGCTGAAAATCTCGGTTTCGCGCCAGTCAAACTTGGCGGGCTTTCGGAAGGCGGGCTGCTTGTGCAGGCACACGGAAATAGCTGGGGTAAACTCATCTTTCAAGACTTAATCAAGTTCGCCTGATGAATCGTGATCTCTAATTTCGATGCGATCCCGCCTTTTGGACAAAGAGAAACACCGTTTGATTATAAGTTTATTTAAAATCCCTGTTTCTTTAGGAAGCAGGGATTTTTCTTGTTTCAATTTAGTTTGCCAAAAGAAAGTCATCAACGCCGTTGAGCATACTAAGTGATTTACGATGCTTGTTTTTTGTCTTTTATCAGGCAGCTTAAGTAAATTGCGAATAATTATATCTTTGAACGATGTCCAGTTTTGAAACGTTTTTCGATTACATTCAGGAAATATCAGGCAAATTGCTTTCGGAGGATGATAAGCATCTGTTGATGGCACATTTCAAACCCAAAAAACTTCGAAAACGGCAATACTTTTTACAGGAAGGAGACGTATGCAAATATATCGGGTTTATTGTAAAAGGATCTGCCAGGACTTTTACGGTAGACGACAAAGGGCATGAACATATCCTGAAATTATCTTTGGAAAACTGGTGGCTGGCCGATTTTGAAAGCTTTTACAAGTTAACCCCAAGTCGCTTTAATATTGAAGCGCTGGAGAACCTGGAAGTCCTGCAATCAACCAATGCTCAAATTGAGGAGTTTTTGAAGGACATACCTGCCTTTTCGGCAATGGCTAACGTAATAAGTCAAAATAACACCATTGCAACCCAAAAAAGAATGCAGGCCGCAATGAGCTATACGGCTGAAGAACGTTACGAGGATTTGATTAGCAATTATCCGCAATTTTTACAGCGGTTCCCGCAAAACATGATCGCCTCTTACCTGGGTTTATCCCCGGAAACTTTGAGTAGGCTGAAAAAAAACGCTATTAAATAGAACCCCATCAATATATCTTCCTGGATGCAAAAAAATCGGTTAACAATGCAATATACGCCGTTGTAACCGGTCTGGCTTTCTACTGCTTTTTTTTCAGCCCTATCTTAAGTTACTACTTTACAATTACTTACCAGGTTAATATGATTTAGGTCATCACCTTGAATTGACCTATATCAAGCGTATTTAATGATTCATGTCAATCCCCGGTTCGTTACAATACAGCACCTTTGGATATGATTCAGAACGGAAAAACCGGGAAGAATTTGAATATATTAACATATAAAAATGATGAGTAAATTAAAAAATAAAGTAGCGGTAGTTACCGGTGCTTCAAAAGGAATAGGCGCATCTATTGCCAAACACTTCGCGGCAGCAGGCGCAAAAGTAGTTGTAAATTATGCCTCAAGTAAAGAAGGCGCGGATAAAGTAATTAAGGAGATAACCGACAATGGAGGCATAGCCATTGCAGTACAGGCCGATGTATCTAAAGAAGCCGATGTAACCAGGATGTTTAAAGAAACTGAGCATACTTTCGGTACGCTGGACATTTTAGTAAATAACGCGGTATCTCAAGGTTATGCACCTATTGAACAAATTTCGGTGGAAGAATTCCACCAAAGTTTCAACGTGAATGTGTTAGGGCCAATATTGACTATCCAGGCAGCTTTGAAACTTTTCGGCGATAAGGGTGGCAACATTATCAATATCAGTTCGGGTGCAAGTAAATACCCTCTTCAAAATGCCTCATTGTACTCTTCAACTAAAGCGGCATTGGATGCCTTCACAATAGCTTTATCTAAGGAGTTGGGCGTTAAAAACGTTCGTATCAATTCTATTTTGCCAGGCGCTACAGCAACAGAAGGTGCGGCCAGCGCGGGCGTGACCGCCGGCAGTGAGTATGAAAAGATGTTTGTCGAAAAAACACCACTTGGTCGCAGAGGCCAGCCCGAAGACATTGCGAAAGCTGCCGTTTTCCTTGCTTCGGATGATGCAGCCTGGATTACGGGCGAGCAAATTTCCGTTTCGGGTGGTATGTATGGGTTTTAAATCCATCACCTCCCAAAAAAGTGAATGACAACGGAACGAAATTATTAGTTTACGTGGTTTCACTAACACGCAAAAAATAATTATTTCAAAAGTATAAGTTTCTTTCAAATCCCTGCTTTCTTCCGGAAGCAGGGATTTTTCATTGCTTAAAATAATTTTCGGCGCCCGCAGGGAAAGACCCTGAGGGAAATAAACTTACCCAATATAACTCGCGTCAAACTCCACAATCCATTCTATCCCATACTTCTGTCCCCGCAGGGTCTCTCGTAGAGGACCCCGCGGATGCACAGTGTAAGTAGTAATTCTCAAAGCCTCGTTTATGCGAGATGATCGTACCCCCTCAGGGTCCTCTCCGAGAGACCCTGAGGGGACGGCGAATTTTCGGCACCCGCAGGGAAAGACCCTGAGGGAAACAAGCTTACCCAATATAACTCCCGTCAAACTCCACTATCCATTCAATCCCATACTTATCCCTGAACATTCCGGCATACGTACCCCAGGGAGTGTCGCCAATGGGGCCTTCAACATCACCGCCAGCTGACAGACCGTTAAATATGTTGTCGGCTTCTTCACGGCTTTCGGCATTAACTAATATTTTCGACCGGTTTTCGGCTTCGCTTACCCGTCCCATAAATTCGGGCACGTCATTGGCTATTAGCACATTGTGTTTACCCAATGGCAAACCAATGTACATGATTTTATTGGCCTCATTTTCTGGTATCGGGAATTCGGGGCCCGCCAGGTCCTTGAAACGGGTGATCTTTGTAAACTCTCCGCCAAAAACCGATTTGTAAAAGGTGAATGCTTCTTCGGCATTTCCATTGAAGTTGATCCAGGGATTAATTGCTCTCATGATTTTTATGTTTTAATTGTTAATTATTTCGGTTTAATATCTTAGGATAAAGTTGACAACAAGTCTTCCAGGTTTTTTAATGTCATGGTAAAGCCTATTTTGAAGCCCTCCAATAATTTCTCCAAGCGTTCAAACGATTCATTAAAAATGACAATGTCCACTTTTGTTATACCGTTTTGTTCGCTGAAATTGTAATCCCATTCAGAACCCGGCAGTTCACGATTTTCGTCTTTATCTGAAAACGCGTTGTACATCTTAAAATTGGTTTTCGGGGTAATGGATGTAAATTCCTGCACAGACCAACGCTCCAGCCCATCGGGGCTTATCATCGCGTAAAATCGTCGTCCGCCTACTTCAAAATTCATATACTTAGTTTTGGCACGCATAGGTGCAGGTGCCCCCCATTGGTCCAGTAATTCGGCTTTGGTAAAGGCATCCCATACTAAAGATTGCCCGGCGTTAAATTCCCTGGTTATAAATACCGTTTTCGCTGCTTTGTCAACGTTAAAATCAAATAGCAAATCGTTGTTCATTTTTCTGTTTTTTTAATTGTTGATAATAGTTGGTCCAGTTGATTGAATTGTGTTTCCCAGCTTTGCCTGAACTGGGCTAACCAGTTGTCGAATTCCTGCATTTTTTTTGCGTTAAAGTGATAATAAATCTCCCGGCCACTCTGCTCGGGTTTAATTAAATCGCATTCGTGTAATACTTTAATATGTTTTGATACGGCCTGCCGGGTCATATCAAATTTTTGAGCCATGGCATTTGGCGTTAATGCCTGTATGGCAATTAACGTTAAAATAGCCCTGCGTGTTGGGTCGGCGATGGCTTGGAATATATCTTGTTTCATGTTGTAAAGTTCAAATAAGCAACCTTCAGGTTGCAAATATATATGCAACTTTTGAGTTGCGCAAATTTATTTGCAGTTTTTTTGTTGATGCTTCCCTTCTCGAGATCCGGATAAGACGCCGAAATTAAACTACTTTAATTTTTCAGTTTTTCTGTAAGCATACCTTTGCATCACAAAGGCACATTAAACCGATGAATATGGGACTTATAAAAGTTAACGGCATTCAGCTGTATGTGGAAGTCAAGGGGGCTGGGTTCCCTGTTATCCTGGTGCATGGCGTGGGTGGAGATCATGACGCACACTTAAGAAATATAATTGAACCACTATCGCGAAACTTCAAAACCATTGCGCTGGATTGCCGTGGTCACGGCCGGTCAGACAAGCCATTACAGTTTACCATGGAGGATCATGTGAACGATATTTTGGGCATCATGGATCATTTTGGCTTAGAAAAAGTGTATCTGTTGGGTGTTTCCATGGGCAGTTATATTGCGCAGTTGGTTGCGATCACGGCCCCGCACCGGGTTGACAAATTGATATTGACCGTTACAAAATCCAACGGACTTACTTCGTCAATACAACGCTTATTTAAGGAAAACGAAAAAGACATTAAAGGTCTTGATATGCACGAAACCATTGTGAAGCTGTTGAAATATATGGTTTATGATCCCGAATTGATGAAAAACCACCTGGAGATATTTGAAACAAAACTGAGCCCCGATCAATTTAATGCTGCAAATAAAGCCATTGGCGCATTTGATTTCAGGAAAGACCTCTGGAAGGTAACCGCAAAAACCCTGGTGATTAGCGGAAAGTATGATGGATTGAACCCTCCCGAAGAAGGGCGGAAAGTTGCCTCACTCATAAAAAATGCAATATTTGCAGTTATGCCATATTCCGGGCATGCACCTATGTTTGAAGAACCGGATGCCTATGTAAGTATCGTTGAGGACTTTTTGTTGAAATAATCCGCCACTTTATTTCGCCGCAGATCACTTCACCTACCCCTCTGCTTCCTGATCCTGCTAAGTGACTGCGGCGTTATACGTAGATAAGATGCGATATATTGTAAAGGAACAGCCCGGGCAAGGTCGGGGTAGCGTTTCACAAACTCCTGGTGTCGTCGGGCAGCGGTGCCGAAGTGCAGAAAATCATTGTCTTTAATTTTGTTAATCAGCGCTGCTTCCGTCAAACTTTTGGTGAGCAGGAACAGGTTTGGAATTTCCTGGCTCAAACGGTTCCAGCCGTTACGGGTAATGGTGAGCAACCTGGCTTCGGTAACAGCCTGTATGCCCGATGTAGCAGGTTTATTATCATAAAAGCTTTCAAACTCCATCATAAACTGGTTGGCGCGCACAAAATATTTGGTGGCTTCTTCCAGGTCATCACCGGCAAGGAATATGCGAAAGATGCCACTATCAACAAAGCCAATACTGTCGGCCATATCGCCGGGCTTGTAAAAATGGTCGCCTGCTTTTAAAACCTTTAACTCAAAACAAGCCACGATGTGTTCAATCTCGCTGGTGTTTAATATTCCGCCAAAGGCCATTGCCCTGCTCAGGTTATCCATAATGCAAGCTTATTGATTTATTTTACCAAACCCAAGCCGATGAGGCTTTCGGCACAGGATAATACGGCTTCCTTGTTTTCAATGGGGTGCCAGTGCAACAGTCTTTTTGCCTTAGTGGTGTCTGGAATTCTTTCCTTCCCCAAATCAAGCAATACCGGCTGCAATGTTTTATCAAACAAGGCAAAAATACGCGTCAGGAAATCTGGCAGTATAAGTTTGGGTATTTTCCGGCCCGGGTACTTGTCTCTGAGGATAGCAGACACATCCTTAAACGACAAAAATCCCGCCGAACCTATAAACCGTTCGTTGGCCGCGTTTGGATCTTCCATCGCCAGGATCAACAAATTGGCTATCGAACGCACATCAACCATATCGAAGCCGATATTTGGCAATGCCGGAATGCTGCCGTCAAGCATTTTAAGTACAATGTTAGCTGAAGTGCCAAAATCGCTTTCCAACACCGGGCCAAGGATGGCCCCTGGTAATACTGTAGCCAGTTCCAGGCCACTTTTGTCGTTTTTAATAAAATCCCATGCCGCACGCTCGGCAATGGTTTTACTCCGGAAATAGGGCGATGTATCTTTCAGGTTAGTGGCATCGGTCCAAACTGTTTCGTCAAAGGTGCCGCTTTCCTTTCCTTTTTCCTTGCCGTAAAGCACCGCGCCCGACGATGACGTTAACACTACCCGTTTCACTTTATTTACCGACGCCGCCTTCAATATATTTAGCACCCCGGCCCTGGCGGGAATAATAAGCTCATCGTCGTTTTTAGGCAATACCCTTGGGAATGGTGATGCAATGTGCTGGATATAATCTACCCCCCTGCTCAGCTCCAGCCAGGTTTTCTCGTCCGAAAGCTCGGCTTCTGCAAACGTGAGGTTATCAATATGTGCGGTATGCCTGGCAATAATCTGCCTGATCTCATCAGCCCGTTTCATATCTCTTAAAGTGCCCGTAACGTAGTAGCCCTTTTCTAATAGCTGAATGGCCGTATGCGAACCCACGAAACCTGATACCCCGGTTAATAATACTTTCTGTTTCATAAAACAAATGTAGAATGCCCTATTGGGTTCGTCGCTTAACAATTGGTAAGAAAAAAGCCGCAGACAATAGCTATTGCTACAATTAACGCAACATGACACTCCCATTACCATCCTGCCCTGCTTACGTCAAAATGTATCATTCTTCCCCACTTCCGTATAAATCGGGCTGCAAAAGGCGCTCTACATTTGTGTCATAATTAAAACAACAAAACAATGGCAAAAACAATTTTCATTACCGGCGCCTCACGTGGTTTCGGTAAATTATGGGCCGAAGCATTACTGCAACGCGGCGATAAAGTAGTAGCAACAGCCCGCGACCTAAGTACCCTTGATGACCTGGTAACCAAATACGGCGACAATATTTTACCCCTGCAACTGGATGTGAACGACCGCGCCGCCGGTATTGCAGCCATCAACAAAGCAAAAGCACATTTTGGCACCATAGATGTGTTGGTTAACAACGCCGGCTACGGCTTATTTGGCACTATTGAAGAAACTACCGAAGAGGAAGCCCGCGGCCAAATAGAAACCAACTTTTTTGGTTTGCTGTGGCTAACCCAGGCCATATTACCCGTAATGCGCCAGCAGGGCCATGGCCACATCATCCAGGTTTCGAGCGTGTTGGGTCATGCTACCCTCCCGGTGCTGGGCTTATATAATGCATCAAAATTTGCCGTGGAAGGCCTGAGCGAAACGCTGGCTACCGAAGTAAAGGGCTTTGGCATTAATGTTACGCTGATTGAACCTAACGGCTTTGCAACTGACTGGGCAGGTGCTTCATCGGCGCAAACCGTGGCCATGCCCGAGTATGATGGTGTACGGGCAGCATTTCAGGCAGGTTTAACCGATGATATATTTGGTATACCCGAAGCAACCAGCGACGCCGTATTAAAGCTTATTGACAGCGAGAACCCGCCGTTGCGTTTGTTCCTGGGCAATGTTGCTTACCCCTGGGTTAAACAGGTTTATGAAGGCCGTGTTGCCGAGTGGGAAAGCTGGAAAGAAGTATCGGCCGCTGCACAGGGTAAATAATTTTAATGGTATTGTACTGACATAATTTACGCCGGTTTTCGGCGTAAATTTGTCTTATTATTTAATGTTATGCAGCATTTTAAAAACTTAGCCGATATGCACCGGGCCAACGGTTACGCCCCGCCCGAGAACCCACTCATCAGCATACAGCGGTGCACGCAAACCTGTAGCCTTGGCGACAGGGAGTTTACATCCGATTTTTATATGATCGGGTTTAAAAAACTAAAGTCGGGCATTATCAAATATGGCCGTACCAAGTACGATCATGATAACGGCAGTATGATGTTTGTAAAACCAAGGCAAATCATTGAATTTAGCAGCGTGGAGTATGAGGACGATGCTTTTATCATCTTCATACATGAGGATTTTTTGAACGGACATGTGTTGCATACCGAGATTAACAAATACCCTTTTTTTGATTACGAGGCCAACGAGGCCCTGCACCTATCGCCGCAGGAAGAGCAAACCATCTGGGATCTTTTTTATAAAATAGATACCGAGTACCGCAGCAACACCGATGAGTACAGCCGCGATATTATGCTAACCCATATTGATTCGATGCTTAAATATTCGCAGCGGTTTTATAAGCGCCAGTTTATAAACCGGCGCGAGCTATCGGGCAAAACCGTTTCAAAATTCAATGATGCACTGGCTGCCTATTTTAAAAAAGGCTTATTGGTTACCCAGGGACTGCCTTCGGTAAGCACACTGGCATCGCGCCTTAACCTATCTCCCCGTTACCTGAGCGATCTGTTGAAGCAGGAAACCGGCAAAACTGCTATCGAGCTGATCCATATTTACCTGGTGAACGAAGCCAAAAACCTCCTCATGGGCGATGATCAAAGTGTTTCTGAAATAGCCTACCAGCTCGGCTTTGAAAACCTGCCCTATTTTTCGAGACTTTTTAAAAAGGAAACGGGTATTAGCCCCAACCAGTTTAAAAAGCAGTTGGTTAACTGATGGTGATAAACGCCGTTAAACTGTGGGTGGTTGAGGCGTTGTATTGAAATTGTTAACTGCCAGCCTCAGGCAGGGGCTGGCGTTTGTAGAGGGCAAGTCGCAATCCTCAAAACCGTATTTCTGTGGTCCCCCAGGGTACAGTCCGGCAGAAAGAGCCTGATACAAAAACATATTTATCAATAAACCTGATAATAAATATGTTAAAACAACGTACCTGTTGGGTTGGCATGCGCCTACAACAATCCGCCTCATCATGACCATAAAACCGTTACTATTGCTCTTCCTGGTATGTATAACTGCCTCACGTGTTCTCGCCCAGGCTAACACTGCCGAAAATATTATACTTAACGGTATTGTGATTGATAAGGAAAACAGCAAGGCATTGGCTTACGTTAGCGTGGGGATTTTGAACAAGCCCAATGGCACGGTAACAGACACAGCCGGGCATTTTAGTTTCGGCATTAGCCGGGATAATTTTGCAGATACCATCCAGGTAAGCATAGTGGGCTATGCCGCGTTGAAAATCCCGGTAAGGGATTTTATGCCGGCGGCCGATAAAACAATTCGGTTATCAGTAAAGCCGCAACAGCTTGCCGAAGTAAGAATTACAAATGCAATACGGGCAACAAACACAGAAATTATTGGCCGGCAGGCCGTGAGCAAATTTGTACAAGTGTCTGTCCACAACAAAAAAACGGCCGACGAAACCGTAGGCTCCGAAATGGGAATGCTGTATAAAACCAGCCAAAAAAAAGCCCTTATTAAAGATTTTAACTTTTACATATCGGTAAACAACTTCAATTTTATTAAATTCAGGGTAAATATTTACGCCGTAAAAAATGCCATGCCCGACACATTGCTATGTAACCAACAAGTTTTTGCCACCTTAGATAATTTTAAAACCGGCTGGACCAACATCAACCTCGATCAATATAACATCAGGGTTAACGGAGAGTTTATTATAACCGTTCAGTGGATAGAAGGACGAATGGACAAGAAGGAAACCCCGCTTACAGTACTCCCGGTAGCGATTACGCCATTTTCGAAAAACTGCTACGCCCGCATAGCAAGCCAGGACAAGTGGAAGAAAATGGGCGTTAATTTGAGCAACTTTGTTACTATAGCATATTAGGTTAGGTGAAAGTTCCCGCTTTCGCAACCACAACATGCCTCTTCCAGTCCCCGCGGATTCTATCGGAGAATACCCTGCGGTTGTGCAAACCAGTCGTGATTAACAAAGCTGTGTTTATGTGCGATGATCGTAAGCATCATTTACTCAAACCCCAAATCGCTCCTTGCAATATAAAAATCCGCTTTGATGTTTTTATATTAGCCCAATAATCATACGTCATATTATACCTTAACCCAATCACACCTGCAACCCAAACCATGCCCGAAATAAACGACAAGCTAAGCACCCTCTACGAAATTTTGATTGATAATTCAGAAACGTTTGAGCAGGAAACAATTGACCTGATTAGCCAGCCAAACAAAATAAATAACCTCAATAGTTTTGCGTCCTTGATGGTTCTCCTCAAAAACGCCAGGTTTATTGAACCACTGCTGCTTCAAATTAGCCGTGGCGAAAAAGGTGACGTTTGGTTATGCGATTTTTTATATGCCGCGGGTGGATTATTACGAGAGCTTTCGGAAGACGAGGACTTTGACACGCCAAAAAACTTAGTTTCCAAATTGGGCTCATGGATTATTAACTACTCAGGCGAACTTGCCTGGATGGGTGCGAGCTTGTTAAAATACAGCCCAGGCAAATCAGCAGAAAAAATCCAGCTGCAAAAACTGGAACAACGGGGAGATTTCTTTTTAACTTATGTTGAGTGTATTTCGGGGCTTTTACGTTACCATAAAAGCAAATACCTCCCATTGGTAAAACAAATTGCGGCAGATGAAACAAGAGACATTAAACTGCGGGAGTATTGCCAGAGTGTTATCGATAATGTGCAGTAATTGGCTAAAAAAACAACCAAATCAATTGCGCCTCTGCGATCTTTGCGCGAAAAAACTTCTTTCCCCCTCATCGGCTCTAACCGCTAATTCGTCTATTCATCCCTGCCAAACGACGATTACAGGAGGCGATACTCCGGGTAGTTGCTACCTTTAAACGATATAAAACAGCTATCCTGTAATTTAAAATCATGAATAAGTTTCAACCAACATGGTCGCGGCGGGAATTCCTGGCCACGGTTGCCCTTGCCGGAGCCGGTACCGCCATAATGCTAAACCCGATGGCAGCCTGGGCAATTGATGAGGTAGACCCACGCGTAGCCAAAATAGTAGCCGATACACTGGGCATAGATACGCACAACCACATCGACGTACCACTAACCACTGCTGAAGTACCCGGCCCGGAAATAAACCTGGCGGGCGAAATGAAAAAGTCGGGCTTAGCGGCCATCTGCATGACATTCGCTGTGGATTATCAAAAACTGCAAAACCCCGGCGATGCCTACGAACGGTTTAAAAATGGGCTGGCTTCCATGGACCAGCAGCTGGCCCGTAACGGTATGAAGCGCTCACTAAACATGGCCGATCTTAACACCGCTCATAAAAAACGCCAGCCCACGGTTATCCAATCGGTTGAGGGAGGCCATTTTCTGGAAGGACACATCGAACGACTTGAAGATGCCTATAGCCGCGGCCTGCGACACCTGACGCTGCTGCATGACAGCGATGCATCAGTACCCCTGGGCGACGTTTTCACCAATCCCGCACGCTGGGGAGGCCTTACCACTTTCGGTGCCGACGTTATCCGCGAATGCAACCGACTTGGCATCCTTGTCGACCTTGGGCATGCCAGCGCCGAAACAGTGGCCGCTGCACTCAAAGTAGCTAAGCAGCCGGTAATCATTTCGCACACCGGCCTTGATACCCAATTGGGGCAAAACGAGAACATGGCCCGCATGATGCGCCCTCGCCTTATCAGCAAGGAGCAGGCAAAAATTGTGGCAGATACAGGAGGTGTTATCGGCGTATGGACGCACCTGGCTGGGTCAGCATTGGAGTATGTCCAAAATATCCGGGCGCTGGTTGATGTTGTGGGGATAGATCATGTTTGCATCGGCACCGATACCAAACTAACCCCGGCCTACAGGCCGGCGGGCGGCGGTTTCGGCCCCAAACCGGGCGAACAAGGCCCGCCACCGGGAGGCATGCATGGCAATCGTCCTGATGGCCTTCCTCCGGGCGATAAACCCCGTGATGGCGCTAATGGCGGCCTGAACCGCGGCAAAATGGACGGCGGTACCAACCAAACCTGGCCGGATCAAAATACAGGGTTCTATTACACCGTAGTAGAGGCGATGCTGAACACCGGTTTTAACGCAGATGAAATAGGCAAGATAGGTGGCGGCAACTTTTGCCGCGTGTTTGATGCTGCTACGGCCGGCAACCATTAATGTTTGCTACTGGTCAGCCAATCTAACTGTTGTCATACCAGCGCTTTCAAAGGTCAGGTTAACTGACCTTTTTCCATTAGGCCGGGTGCGGTGTTTTACATTTTTTGGTATGGTAAATAACTGGTTGGGCAGTAACTCGATGGTGCTATCTTCCAGGTCAATAAATACGGAGCCTTCAATGACCAGGAAACTTTCATCCGAATCCGGGTGGAAGTGCCAGAAATAAGGCTCCGTCATAACGCTCATCCTCACTACATGGTCATTCACCAGTGCAATTGGAATATTGGTGTATGTGCCGTTGATTGCGGTCGTTTGCGCAATATCAATTATTGTTAAATTTGGAGTATCCATGTGCCCGCAGTTATTATGTTATATAAAGTTCGAAAATATATAGCAGCGAAGCTTTTAGACGAAACCCTAACGATTTTTTTTATTTAAAAATAAAGCCCCCTTATGCAGGAGGCTCATAAATTACTATTTATCTCGCCGATTATTTAATTTGAATCTGTCTGCTTACAGATTTGGCTTCATCTTTTTTGGCAATGTCTACCTTAAGTATGCCATTGGTATAAGCAGCTTCAATCCTGCTGTCGTCTGCGCTATCGGGCAAGGTAAACGATCTTACAAATGAGTTGTAGCTGTACTCGCGCTTGCTGTAATTCTTTTTGTCGTTGTTGTTTTCTGATACATGTTCAACAGAGATGCTTAGCACGTTGCGGTCAAGGCTTAGTTTAAAGTCTTCCTTTTTTAAGCCGGGCGCAGCCAGTTCAATGTGAAAGGTTTCGGCAGTTTCGCTGATGTTAGCAGCAGGCACGCGCGCTATCATGCGGTCGTTAAAAAAGGTGTCGTTAAAAACAGAGTCAAAAACGTCACTAAAACCTGGCAGTAATGAGTTGGTCCTTTTTTCGGGATTAAATTTAACCAATGTCATGGGTTGTCCTCCTAAATAAATTTAATGATTGAACTTATAATTAATTAAACTTCAGAACTTCGTGTTCTGATAATAACTCAACAACTAAAATGCCAGAGGCTAACAGGGGGTAAAAAACTGAAAAAATTTCATACCCGGTGAAAAATTTTCAGTTTACGGCTGTCAAAAATTCTAATATATTATCCACCAATTTACCCCTACCCTTCCCTGTTATACTTAGCCCTGTAATCCAACGGCGATAGGCCTGTTATCTTTTTAAAAACTTCCCTGAAGGCTTTATCATCAGCATAGCCAACCTGGTCCATTACCTCGAAAATGCTTTTGCGGCCTTTTTCAAGGGTGCTTTTGGCTACTTCTACTTTTACACGTTGCAAGTACTCAACCGGGGTATTCCCGGTAGCTTTAATAAAACGCCTGTCGAAATTGCGGCGGCTGATGGCCAGGTTAGCGGCCAACCCTTCAAAAGATATTTTTTCGCGTAAGTTTTCTTCTATAAAGCTCTGGGCCTTGCCAATCAGTTCATCACCATGATTTTTTTGTGCCTGAAAAATACTGAAGGGTGATTGCGATGTCCGGTCCATATCAATCTGGAAAACTTTGGAGCAGTAAATAGCCGTTTGCCTGTCAAAATATTTCTCAACCAGGAAAAGTACCAGGTTCAAAAAGGAGTAGGCACCGCCATTGGTGTAAATGCCCTGCTCAACCGTAAGCAGTTTATCGGTGTGCAATTCGATGTTCGGAAAAAGGCGTTTAAAAGCAGTTGCCGCATTCCAATGGGTTGAGCATGTTTTACCGTCGAGCAGGCCGGTAGCCGCTAACAAAAACGCACCGGTACAAATGCTCGCTATTTCGGCACCAAGTTGATATTGTTCGCCAATCCAACGTACAAGCGCTGCGTTTTCTTTAAGTACCCGGTCGTACTCGTGCGAAACAGAAGGAATAATCAGGAGGTCGGCCTTTGATATTTCATTAATATCTGCCGGAAAAATAGAAAAGAAACCGCCATCCAGTTTTAGTTCCGTTTCAAATCCGGCTATACGCACCTGCATCATAGGCCTATTCCCCATCTGCTGCCAATAGCCATTGGCACGGTTAAGTATTTGAAAAGTACCCACCACGCTGGCCAGGTTAGCGTAGCCTTTAGGAACTAAGATGATCACTTGCTTCATGACGATTTTTTGAATAAAGATAGTTAACCATTGTGTCCAAATCAACCCGTCAACATGTCCATATTACACCCTGTGTTTATGCTGTCAAGACATTAAATTTGTAATACAATTCCCAATCAAACCAAAAACTGATAAAAATGACCACACCAGATTTTACAACCACCCTGTTGGTTGACAAAACCCCGAAGGAAGCATTTGATGCCATCAACAACGTACGCGGATGGTGGTCGGAAGAAATTGAAGGCGGTACCAGCAAGCTGAATGACGAGTTTAATTACCATTTTGAAGACATCCATACCTGCAAAATAAAACTGGTAGAAGTTATCCCCAACCAAAAAGTAGTTTGGCTGATTCTTGATAACTATTTTAAATTTACCCAGGATAAAACCGAATGGAAGGGAACAAAAATCAGCTTCGACATTTCGGAACAAGATGGCAAAACGCAGATCGTTTTCACCCACCATGGCCTGGTGCCCGAATATGAATGTTTCGAGATTTGCCGGGGCGCGTGGACCAATTACATTCAAAACAGCCTGGCCAGCCTCATCAGTACAGGTAAAGGCCTGCCCAACGCCGCCGGCACTGCTAGAACGGCAGATGAAGAGAAACTCCTGGCCGAAAAACAGTAAAACGGTAAACCATACCATTTCAAAAAACACCATGAACAATTATCAAAAAAGCATCACTGTAACCAAACCCGCCGATGAGGTTTACGCCGCAATTACCCGGCATATTGCCGATTGGTGGAGTGATGACCTAACCGGCGAAACCGCACACGCCGGCGACCAGTATGATATTGCCTTCGGAAAAACAAAAAAGACCTTCAGTATCATTGAAGCGGTACCCAATAGCCGTGTAGTGTGGCAATGTGATAAAGCCTATATAGATATGGCTTCCCTAACAAACAAGGCAGAATGGGTGGGCACAAAACTGATATGGACCATAAGCGCCGATAGCCAGGCTACAACCCTGAATTTTTCACACGAGGGCTTAAACCAAAGTTTTGAATGCTACAACGTATGCGAGGCCGGCTGGGATTATTTTATAGATAGCCTGTATGCTTTTTTAACCACCGGTAGCGGAACGCCGTATCACAAATAACAAGCAGTATCAAATTGATCGTGTACAAACCAAGGCGTCGCGCAGCGGATTGGCAGCGCTGTTAAAAAATACGTATGCAACTGCGTTCAGGGCAAGCTCATCTAAATTGTTAACGGCCATAAGCTGTTATTTAATAATAGCTAACGGAATAAGCTTATAACGTCGGGAAGATATAAGCATCAAACGTTACCTTGTTTTCATTGCCTGATCCTGGTTATATAATCGAGGTACCGAAGGGACTTGTATTGCTCAATAACAGCCACAAATATTGGGATGCGCCTAAATTGCGCTATCAGTTTAGTGTTAACCATGATAAAATATAAAATATTCATTATCAAATATTCATAAATATTTTATTTGAAATGTGTTAAGTTATGTTAACCCAATCAGATGCGTTTGCCCTGCAACTGTGTTGCTGTTATTTGGCCTTATTGAAAATAAAGAATAATTTTATAGTAAAAACCGCCGACCACCGCTTTCCCAAAACCACCAATATTAAAACCATGAAAACAACCTTATTTTGCCTGCTCACTTTTATAACTTTCCATTTTTATGATGCCCGGGCACAGGAATTGCCTTTTAAAATACCGGCAGCAAGTTTGGGGCAACGTATTGAACAGGATTTTGGACTTGGCACCATATCGGTAAAATATTACCGCCCCAATACCAAAGGCCGCAAAATTTTTAACGGGATGGAGCCCTACGGCATTGTTTGGCGAACCGGGGCCAATAATGCCACCGTTGTAACCCTTACCGATAGCATCCAGGTAGAAGGGAATACCCTTGCGCCCGGCGCCGACGAATGGACAATTATATTTAATAAAACCATTAACCAATGGGGCGCATATGCCTATGACCCAAAACAGGATGTGCTCCGTTTTAAGGTAAAACCAACAAAACTTACCAATAAAGTGGAGACCCTTACCATCCAGTTTGCAGATGTAAAGCAAGACAACTGCCTGCTGCAAATACTTTGGGAAAACACCGGCATCAACATCCATTTAAAAACCGATGTTGATAACCGCATTATGGCCAATATACGGGAGGCCATGAAAAGCGAAAAGAAACCCTACTACATGTCGGCAGTGTGGTGTTACAACCACAACCGAAACCTGGCGCAGGCGCTTACCTGGATGCAGGAAGCTGATAAAACCAACCCAACGGCCTACAATATCAAATACTGGCTGGCCAGGTTACAACTAAAAACAGGTGATAAAAAATCGGCAATTATATCGGCCAATGAGGGGCTCAAGCTGGCTTCTGCCGAAAATAATGCCGAGTACATCAGGATGAATAAAGAGGTATTATATGATGCCGGAACAAACTGATAGCGTACTTCCCTGTCTCATAGTTCCAAAAACTTAGTGTTACGTATCTTTTAAAGCCTTAAATCAACTTTTCCTTATTAATTCAAACCGGCATCCAACTAAAACAAGTAAATTGGGATGCCGGCAAGGTAACAGCCTTCTATGTGCTCAACCTTTGGCATGTTAATTCCGTTTAACTGTAAAGTTTGATGAACTATAAGGTGAATGTTCTGTGGAATAAATTAATTGGCGATAAGCCCTACTTTGCATTAGAGGGGCGCATCTTCCATTCAGTTTGTATTATTGTAATGTTCGGGCTTGCGCTCAACATCCCTTTCAATTATCTGATTGGCCTGCCAAAGCTGGCAGGGCTTATGTTTGTGGTATTGCTGGTTGTAGCGGCGGCTTATTATGCGTCCCGTTTTTATAAAATGCTCAGCCTGGCAATTGTGGCGTTCCAGGTTATCAACAATCTGATGCTGATAGTCAATTATTATGCTAACTCGGGCCTCAATGGCCCTACTTTTGCTATCTTCCTGTTATCGTTTATCATAGCCGTATCAATAATTCCGCAAAGGCAATACGCCATTTGGCTGCCTTTAAACATATCGGTAATGCTTTTGCTGATATACTGGGAAGCGGCCCATTCTGGCTGGATAAAAGATACCTACCCTAACTCAAGCAGCCGCTTTGCTGATTTTGGATACAGTTATTTTATCATTGCCGCGCTTATTTTTTTTATCATAGCTTTTATCAGGAGCGCTTATCACCAGGAACGCCGCCGGGCCGAGCATGAAGCCACAGAACTGGCAGCCAGTAACGAAACCAAAAACAAATTGCTATCCATATTGGCGCATGACCTTAAAGAGCCCTTAGCTTCGGTACAGGGTTTCCTGGAACTACTTACTTATTATAAACTGGAAGAAACAGAAAGGCGGAACATTGAAAATGAACTATTAAACCGTACACGCGATACTACGCAAATGCTGGGCAATGTACTTTCCTGGACAAAAAGCCAGATGGGAGGCGTACAAGTACAGTTGATGCCATTACAACTGCGGCACACGCTAACCGGCACACTACAGTTATTAAAAAGTATTTCTGTAGAGAAGCAAATTGAACTACAGTATGACATTGACGAGGCCATTTGGGTTGCTGCCGACCCCGATATGTTGCAACTGGTAGTCAGGAACGTGGTGATGAATGCCATTAAATTTACCTTCCCGGGCGGCAAGGTTACTATTAGCGCAACTACAAGCGATGGTAAATGCACTATCGCGATAGCCGACAATGGCATGGGAATCCCGGTTGAAAAACAGGCTAAACTATTTTCGATAAGTGAGCAGATTACCTATGGTACCGGTAAAGAAAAAGGCGCCGGTCTTGGCCTGGTGCTTTGCAAAAACTTTGTAGAATTACAGGGCGGCAATATTTGGTTCAAAAGCGAGCCAGGGCTTGGGAGTACCTTTTTTATCAGCCTTAATTATTGCCAACCGGCAACAATCGCGGGTAATTCTCCTGGGTTGTTGATGCAATCGCCCGCAAAACCAGTTTGAGCAAGCGTACGCGGGATATGATGCGTCAACAACCGGCCTGCTATGCCTTTAATCACAGTTGCAATCTTCTATATTGGCAATCTGCCTAGACGTTAAAAAAATTGCAGTCTAAAAACATATTTATTGCTAAGTAGGTTGCATTTTTGTAATACACAAAACATCAATCCATGACATCAGTAAAAGCCTATGCAGCCCGGGGAGCAGCAACGCCCCTGGCTCCGTTTTCAATTGACAGGCGCGAACCCGCGGCCGACGACGTTGAAATTAAAATTTTATATTGTGGCGTTTGCCACTCAGATATCCACACTGCCCGTAACGAATGGGGCGGCACCATTTATCCCGCCGTACCCGGTCACGAAATTGTGGGCAAGGTTACCCGCGTGGGCAATAACGTAACCCGATTTAAAGTAGGCGATACCGTTGGCGTGGGTTGCTTTGTAGATTCATGTATGCATTGCGCCAACTGCAAAAACGACCTGGAGCAATACTGCCAAAACGGCCATACCCAAACCTACAATTCGCAAAGCCAGGATAAAAAAACTATCACCATGGGCGGCTACTCAAGCCATATTGTGGTTACGCAACACTTTGTGTTATCCGTGTCAGACAAATTACCGCTCGAAAAAGTAGCACCATTGTTGTGTGCCGGTATTACCACCTATTCGCCGCTACGCCACTGGGGGGTAAAAGCCGGTGATAAGGTTGCAGTAGTTGGCTTAGGAGGCCTGGGTCACATGGCTGTTAAACTTGCGGCGTCAATGGGTGCCGAGGTGACAATGCTAAGCCGATCAAAAAGTAAGGAAAAAGACGCCGCCGAATTAGGCGCGCACCACTTTAAACTAACAACCGATAAAGATACTATGGCCGAACTGGCCAACAGTTTCAATTTTATTATAGATACGGTTTCGGCTGCCCATGATTATAACGAGTACCTGAACCTGCTAACCACCGATGGTGTAATGGTTCTGTTGGGCGCTCCGCCACAACCTACACCGGTAGCTGCTTTCCCGTTCATTATGGGGCGCAGAAGTTTGGTTGGATCATTGGTTGGCGGCATAAAAGAAACCCAGGAAATGCTGGATTACTGTGCCGAGCATAACATTACATCAGATGTGGAAGTTATCAGCATTGATAAAATTAATGAAGCCTATGAGCGTACCCTTGCAGGAGATGTGCATTACAGGTTTGTAATTGATATGGCTACGTTGTAAAGCTTAAAGCCGAAGGCTCAAAGCTAAAAGCTAAAGGCCGAAAGTTACAGTTTATGATGACAAAGAACAGGCTTCCTTACAAGAGGCCTGTTCTTTTTTGCGGAAGGATGATATGACATTTATGCAAACATGATAATTCATGCACTTCTACTTTGCTATTTTTCAAGTCAGTTTCGTGCTTTAAGCTTTCAGCCTTCGGCTTTAAGCTCCCTTCCCCTACCAGCTAACCCTGAAAATTTCGTGATCGTCGCCGTTATCCCTGTCGGCTAAAAGCGAAACCTGTGCCGGGGTGCCATACATTTTCCCCAGGCCAAGCAATAAGCCCCTTACAAATGCTTTTAAACCAATCCGTTTAGAAAAATAATGTACCAAGATGCTGTTTTCCTCAATATCTGTAACCCGGAATTCAGGCGGTGTCAGCTTAGGGTATATCAGCATAATGCGGTTATGAAACATTGGTAAGTTAATCAGGAAAGCTTTTAAATGCTCGCCGCCGGCTTCCATCAAATCTCCGTATTTTTCTTTCCCGGTTTTCAGTATCCACCACTCGCCAAATGCCTCCAACACCTCGGCCACCGACATATTCATTTCTTCACTTACAGCATTTGCCAGGCTATAGGTTAGGTCATCGTCATAAGGTTCGCTGCTGATAAAAAAATCTATGTCAAGCTTTGTACGCAGTTTTACCGCCTCCCACTTTTCTTCACCGAAGTTTGCTACTACTAAATCCTCTATCGCTTTGTTAACTATTCCATACATTTTTTTAAAGGTTTAAGTTTGGGCTAAAAAATACGATGCCAGAATTTTATCCGCCCTGGTAAAAGTATTTGCATTATTGATTTTCGTTGTTATCAAAAATTACGGGGTGTTGAATGATGTTTTTAACGTAACGCATCTGCGATAAGTTGCTATATATAAACATCATAGCATGAATTAGTGATTTTTATATCAAATTTACTATTTCATTAATTACAGTATCGAGCTTTTTGGCGCTTTCTAACAGAAGCGGTAAAATTAAAGGATCAATCTCACCTTCGGTTTTGTTCATCTCCAACAGGTTAATTAAGCCTAAAATATTAGCCAGGGGCGCCCTCATTAGGTGGGTTTGGTCAAACGCAACTTTTGCCAAAACCATGCTTTTATGTTGGTTGTCGTGTTTAACTTCCTCTTTTTCGGTAACATCCCTGCCATAAACATTAATATAGTCATGGTCGGCAACGTAACGGCCTATAAAGGAATATATCTTATTATCATAACCAGCCTCAAACGGCATATCAAAAAAGGTTTGAAGCTTTAAAACATGCTTCCAAAACTCTTCGCGGCAGTAAGTTTTGCCTTCAAAAGTAAAACATGCAATCTGGTCGGCGGCGGGGTTGCTCATCAAAATATGGCCGTCGGTCGCAATCCTAAACAACGGATCGGGGTTTTGCAGGGCAAAAAGCGCAATCTCTTCAATTTCATCGGTCGCCTTTCTTAACTCGCTTTTTTTGCGATGAAGAGTGGTAAGTAACTGCCTTAAATCATCATTTACGATATCCTTGGTTTTAAGCACATGCAAAAGATCAATTAACGGATCGTGAAAGGCAAAGTCATGCAGGGTAAGGTGGCGTTGCTTAACGTCTGTCATGTTATCAAACCATGGCGAACCTATAAAAAGCAACTGGTTTGAACTCTGTAAAAGTTCAAATTGACCTCTTAATATATCATTAAACGGGCTGTTAACTTCAATTACCACCAATTGTTTGCACGTGGCTGATATGGAAAAGAAATTAGGTTCGATGCCTGCAGGTCGTTTTAAACGGAAACAGCGATCAAAACTTCCTTGAGGGTCATGTTCCAGCAGCTTTTTTAAACTGTTGCCGCACGATTGAACGGAGAAATCTTGGTTGATAAGTATATAAAACGGAAATAATTGATTGAATTGATCTTCATTAAAAGAAAATATCGTATCGACACTCATTTTATGTTCGGTAAAATCAATCAATAGTTTAGTATTTATAAGGTGTTTTTACGCGCTAATTATCAACGCCTATCTTACTACGTAAAACCCTGACAGGCTGTTGCGTACCATCGGTTATTTTTACGCATATTATACGGATAAATTAAAAATTCTGGTAAAACAGAACTTCTCCCTCCAAAAAAGGCTGTTTTTCAATACCTCATTTTTATTGTAACCTAACATCGCCCAAAATAAAACACCACCTAATTCCTAAAATTACCTACCTTAGCTGCCATACTTGCACGGGGTGCTTTTAACCATTAAGGTTATAGGCTGAGATAATACCCGGAGAACCTGACACGGATAATACCGGCGTAGGGATGCATGGGCCATTATTGTTTACGGCGTAGCCGTTTATCCATATAAAGCCTTGTTTCTGTACCCGTATTTACGGTTTTAGGAACAAGGCTTTTTTAATTAATAATGGAATAAATGGAGCTTCAAAAAAACAATTTTGGCCTGATGACCCAAAGCCTTAGCAACTGGCAAGGCCGTAAAGAGTGGTTTTTTAACCGCGAACACACCGATACATACGAGCAATGGTACGAAGGCCGCTATAAACGCGCCGAAGTATGGCAAAAAAAGGTAATGGGACAGCTACTGGGTAAAGACCAGCGGGTAAAAGAACTGCTGGAATTTGGCTGCGGCACTACCCGTTTTACCCGTTGGTGGCACGAGATAGGTATTGATGCCACCGGCGGCGACCTGTCGCCATTTATGCTTGGCCAGGCGGTACACCTGTTTAAAGGAGACCTGGTAAATGCCGATTCGCACTTTATGCCGTTTAAGGACCATACTTTTGATGCACTGGCCTTTATTACCACCTTTGAGTACTACCGCGATCCGGTACAGGTTATCCGCGAAGCGGCAAGGGTGGCCCGCTGCGGTATAGCGTTTGGTATGATGAACCGCAATTCGCCCAAGGTACTGCGCCGCAGGGTACAGCAGGCATTCGGCAAAAACCCGTTTTATGTTACGGCCACTTTTTACACACCGGCCATGCTTACTGCCAAAATTGATGAAGCATTAAAAGGCAGGTCGTACAGCCTCGAGTGGACCTGCACCGGCCTGCCCGAATGGTTCCCGGTACAGCAATGGAGCGTACCCGTAGGCGATTTTTTTGGATTATATGTAAAATTTTTAGACTGATAGCCACATGCCTTTAACCGGAAAAATCAGCAGCGGTGGTTTTGATGAAATCATTCTGCCACGCTGCGGCCATCCGCGCAGCGAAGTATTAACCGGGCCCGCCTTTGGTGTAGATGTCTCGCTGGTTGAGCTGCCCAATGGCTTGGGCCTGGCCATGACCAGCGATCCGCTTTCCCTTATCCCTTCGCTGGGTTTGCAGGAATCGGCCTGGCTATCGGTGCACTTAATGGCCAACGATATGGCTACAACCGGTTTTGCCCCCCAATACGCCCAAATGGTGCTGAACCTGCCCGAAGATATGCCGGAAGCAGATTTGATCACCTATTGGAATTTTATCCACCAATATTGTACCGATATCGGCGTGGCCATCACCGGCGGCCATACCGGGCGTATCCCGCAGCAAAACTCAACCATTGCAGGCGGCGGCACCATGCTGCTTACTGCACCGGTAGCCAATATTTTATTAAGCCACAAAGCACAGGCAGGCGACGTAGTGCTGGTAACCAAAGATTGCGCCATGTCATCAGCCGCCATACTGGCCATGAGTTTCCCGGAAACGGTAAAAAACAAATTAGGTAAAGAAGTTTATGACCAGGGCTGCGGGTTGTTTTATCAAACATCGTCATTAAAAGATGCCTTAACCGCAGCCGCAGCAGGCGGCATTACCGCCATGCACGATGTAACCGAAGGCGGGGTATTGGGTGCTGTTTACGAAATGGCCACAGCATCGGGCAATGGAGTAAGCATCAACAGCGATTTATTGCCCTTAGGTACCGCCCAACAAGCCATTTGCAGTTTGTTTGGTATCGATTCCCGGTTTTGCATTGGCGCTGGCTCGATGGTGATGTCGGTGAATCCGGAGCAGGTTCAGTACGTTATTCAATACCTGCAACAAAATAACATCAAGGCAACCGCGATTGGCAGCTTTACCAGCAAAACCGGGGGCTACACGTTAATAGAAAACGGCGTTGAAAAACCGATGCCCTACTATGCTACCGACCCTTACTGGGGCGCATTTTTTAATGCTTATAAAAACGGATGGAAATGAAAACAAGCCTTAACATAACCGGCGGCATTTACCTGGTACTTAACCCCACCATGGAGCTTAATTTATTATTGCAAAAACTGGCTGATGCGTTGAAAGGTGGTATCCAGGTAGTACAAATCTGGAATAACTGGCCTGCCGGTGCCGATAAATTAAGCCTGATTGAACATATAGCTGGTCTTTGCCGCTTTTACCGGGTGCCTTTATTGATAAACCAGGAATGGCAATTACTACAAGCTTCGCCCTTTTTGGATGGTGTTCATTTTGATTGTATACCATATGACTTTGACGCTGTAAAGGCAAACATTGGCAAACCATTCCTGGCTGGCATCACCTGCTCCGGTAATCTTGATGATATAGCCTGGGCTCACGAACATGGGTTAGATTATGTGTCATTCTGCGCCATGTTCCCCTCTCCTTCTGCCGGCAGCTGCACTATTGTAATGCCCGCTACCGTAAGGGAGGCAAAAAAAATGACCAGTATGCCGATTTTTGTCTCCGGCGGCATGACACCCGAAAATATCATCGCCCTAAAAAAACAAGCACCATTTGACGGCGTGGCCGTAATTTCCGGATTGCTAAGCACCGCAAACCCCGAACAAAAAGTTAAACAATACCACGAAGCATTAAATTATAAAGCTGATTAACATGAAACTAAAAACCATTAATAAACTATGCTGCCCCTTTGATAAGCAGGACCTTACTTTACAGGTATTTATAAAAGATACCGAACAAAATATTATAGAAGGCATATTAAGCTGCACAGCCTGCCTGCGCAAATACCCAATTGTTTATGGCGTGCCTATTATGTCGCCTGATGAATACAGGCAGATAAAACTGGAGCAGCCTATTGTAGATAGGTGGAAGATAGATCATGGGGTTGAAGACATCATGTTGCTGCCTAAGGTAACAGAAGGATAGGGAATTCGTTACGTAAAAGAGCTTTTTACGGCGTGGTTTGATAACAACATTTACCCAACCACCGTTTTTATCATTTATATTTAAGCCATCAAACAATATAAATGATCAGGGCCACCATTCATAAAATATTAACCATCCTGATTGCCCTGGTGTGGCTTGCCAATGGCTTGCTTTGTAAGGTACTTAACCTGGTTCCGCGGCACCAGCAAATTGTAGGCAGAATTTTGGGCGAAACACATGCGGGGCTGTTAACCAAATTAATAGGCGTTTCAGAAATATTGATGGCCGTATGGATTATCAGCGGCATCAAATCCCGCTTAAATGCGGTAGCACAAATGCTTATTATCGCAATCATGAACTGCATTGAGTTTGTTTTAGCACCCGATTTGTTATTATGGGGCAAAGCAAATTCGGCCTTCGCGTTTATGTTCATCGCGTTGATTTACTACAACGAATTTAAACTCCGTAAAAACCTGGTGATTTAACCTATGCCTGCATTTTTAAAAGACCATCCTTTTGCTGTCGAGGCTTTTTTTGAGCATTCTGTTGTTTTAACATTCGCATTTCCGAAGGAACAATTAACGCATTTAATTCCCGAATGTTTAACATTGGATACTTACCAGGATAAGTGGGCGTTTATAGCCATTGCGCTGGTTAACACCACAGGATTGCGCCCAAAAGGTTTCCCTAAGTTTATGGGGAATGATTTTACGCTGATAGGGTACCGCGTATTCGTCCGTTATACCAGCAATGCCGGCAAGCGCCTGCGGGGCCTTTATATACTAAAATCCGAAACGGATAAAAAGATGATGGAGTACCTGGGCAACCTGTTTACCCATTATGCTTACACCACAACAGATATTGGACAACGACAGCATAACGGCCAGCTTAATATCCAATCTGCAAAATCCGGTCTCGACCTGCATATAAGGGTAAAAGGCGAGGATATCGCTCTGCCTGCCGGCTCTCCCTTTGCAGACTGGAAGGAAGCGCGCAAATTTGCCGGCCCGTTGCCGTTTACTTTTACTTATGATAAGCAAATCAAAAAGGTGTTAATTATTGAAGGCGTGAGAGAAGATTGGATCCCGAAACCTGTTGAAGTTATAAGTCAGTATATTTCGTTTTTTGATGATATGGCATTAACCGGCGGGGTTTTAGCCAATGCTTTTATCATTAATAACATTCCGTATTACTGGAAAAAAGGAAGGACTGAGCAATGGAGCCATTAAGAAAACCATTGCAGGGCGTATGGAACATTATCCGCTTTAACCGGCACTTTTATATCGTTGCCACCTTATCGGTAACAGGCTTGATTTTAGCAGCTCATTATTTCAACTCCCCATTCAGTATTTTAATAGTTATATTTAGCTACCTGGTTGCCATATCAACGTTGGTATCGCTTGCTGTTTCATTGTATATCTATGACCTCTCGGGCCTGTACAACTTAAAATGGCTGAATGCACTGCCCGCTACAGCACGGCCTATCCTTGTAAATATCAATGCGGGTTTTGATGAAACCAGTGCGCTGTTACAGCTTAAATACCCCGGTGCATTGTTAACAGTTTATGATTTTTATCATCCTCAAAAACATACCGAGGTTTCTATAAGACGGGCGCGAAGGGCCTATCCTGCTTTTAATGGAACAATACCGATAAGCACGGCGGCAATACCCTTGCCGGATAACCACGCCGATATTGTATTTTTAATATTTGCCGCCCATGAAATAAGGGATAAGGCCGGTCGCGACCAATTTTTCGGGGAGCTTAACCGGGTATTAAAACCCGGCGGTAAAGTGGTGTTGCTTGAACATCTGCGGGATGTGCCTAATTTTATGGCTTACAACCTGGGTTTCTTCCATTTTATGTCCAGGCAATCCTGGTTGAGCACATTTGCCAACGCCGGATTTAACATCGCCTGCGAAACA
>Ga0307515_10004327_pt1 | contig 29456 bp, 30 predicted proteins | sample 17_EM_MG_FD_194513 | JGI IMG/M metagenome (GOLD analysis project Ga0307515, IMG submission 194513) | Populus trichocarpa ectomycorrhiza microbial communities from riparian zone in the Pacific Northwest, United States - 17_EM | ecosystem: Host-associated > Plants > Roots > Unclassified | place... | reverse complement strand
GATCAAGGGATTTCTAACGAAAACCGCTCCGGAACCGGGCAGCACGAACGAGATCACTAACACCACTGTCTTGCGTAACTGTGCGGGCGAATGTACTCGACAAGTGCCAAAACAGCTAATTGCTGCGCGCGCTGGTGTGGCATGCCGTCGATAATTCGAGGTTTTCACGAGGCGGCGCGCCTGTTCTGCGCCGCGGCTGCCCCTGCCATGTCCACCGAGTTGACCCCCCAGGTCCGGCGTCGCCGCACCTTTGCCATCATTTCCCACCCCGACGCCGGCAAGACCACGCTGACGGAAAAGCTGCTGCTGTTCTCGGGCGCGATCCAGATCGCCGGCTCGGTGAAGGCGCGCAAGGCCTCGCGCCATGCCACCTCCGACTGGATGGAGATCGAAAAGCAGCGCGGCATCTCGGTGGCATCGAGCGTCATGCAGATGGAATACCGCGACTGCGTGATCAACCTGCTCGACACCCCCGGCCATCAGGACTTCTCGGAAGACACCTACCGCGTGCTCACCGCCGTGGACGCCGCGCTGATGGTGATCGACGCCGCCAACGGCGTGGAGCCGCAGACGCGCCGCCTGCTGCAGGTCTGCCGTGCGCGCAACACGCCCATCCTCACCTTCGTCAACAAGATGGACCGCGAGGTGCAGGAGCCGCTGACGCTGATGGACGAGATCGAGCGCGAACTCGGCATGGGCGTCGTGCCCTTCACCTGGCCGGTGGGCATGGGCAAGCAGTTCCATGGCGTGATGGATTTGCGCGCAGAGCAGATGCGCGTGTTCAGCCCTGGCGAGGATCGCAACCATAACGATGATGAGATCCTGTCGGGCTTGAACAATCCCGCTTACGCCGAGCGCTTCGGCATGCAATACGAACAGGCGCACGGCGAGATCGAACTCGTGCGCGAGGCCGCGCCGCAGTTCGACAAGGAGGCCTTTCTCGCCGGCCACCAGACGCCGATGTTCTTCGGTTCGGCGGTCAACAACTTCGGCGTGCGTGAGGTGTTGGACGCACTGGTCGACCTGGCCCCGTCACCCGGCCCGCGCATGGCGGTGCAGCGCGAAGTGCAGCCCGACGAGCCCAAGTTCAGCGGCGTGGTCTTCAAGATCCAGGCCAACATGGACCCGGCGCACCGCGACCGCATCGCCTTCGTGCGCGTGGCCAGCGGGCACTTCGAGCGCGGCATGCGGCTCAAGGTCGGCCGCTCGGGCAAGGAGCTGCGGCCCAACACGGTGGTGAGTTTTCTGTCGCAACGGCGCGAGCTGCTCGACGAGGCCTTTGCCGGCGACATCATCGGCATCCCCAACCATGGCGTGCTGCAGTTGGGCGACACGTTGACCGAAGGCGAATCGCTGCTCTACACCGGCCTGCCGTTCTTCGCACCCGAAATGTTCCGCAGCGTCGAAGTGGCCGACCCGCTGCGCACCAAGCAGCTGAAGGCCGGCCTGCAGCAGCTCGGCGAAGAAGGTGCGATCCAGGTGTTCCGCCCGGTGGCGGGCACCGTGCTGCTGCTCGGCGCCGTGGGCCAGCTGCAGTTCGAGGTGGTGGCGCACCGGCTGGAGCATGAATACGGCGTGAAGGCGCGCATCCAGCCCAGCCGCTTCCAGGTGGCGCGCTGGGTGACTTGCGACGAGGCCGACGGCGGCGCGCGCGAACTCAAGCGCTTCATCGACGCCAACGACCACCGCGTGGCCTACGACGCCGTCGATGCCCCCACCGTGCTGGTGGAATACGCACCCGAGCTGCGCGCGATCGAAGCCAACTGGCCGAAGATCAAGTTCCATGCGCTGCGGGAGCACGCGGGCTTGGTGTTCCAGAAACAACTGGACGGCTGACAAGGCCGGCCAAGTTGCTTAGCGGCGTGACTGCGGTGCTTGGCGTCTGGGGGCGACGTTTCGTCGCGAGGCGCTTGCGCGATGACACCGTTCAGCGGCACATTGCGGGCCAACGCAACTGTTGGAGTTCCGCATGCTTGCCAAGTCCCTCATTGCCTATCTGCACTTCCTCTCGGCCTTCGGCATTGCCGCCACGCTGTTCTACGAGTGGTTTACCTTCAGCCGCGCGCCCACCGCGCTGGAGGCCAGGCGCCTGGCGCTGGCCGACCGCTGGTACGGCATCTTCGCGGGCGTGCTGCTGATTGCCGGCTTCACGCGGGCCTTCTACTTCGAGAAGGGCATCGCCTTCTATGGACACAGCCCATTCTTTCACCTGAAGATCACGCTCTTCATCGTGATCGGCCTGGTGTCGATCTACCCGACCATCCGCTTCATCCGCTGGCGGCCCGACATCCAGGCCGGCCGTGCGCCGACCGTCACCGAAGCGCAGTTCAAGCTCATCTCCAGGAGCCTGGCGGCAGAGATGATCCTGCTGGTCGTGTTGCTGCTGTGCGCTTCACTGATGGCCAACGGCGTGGGTGCCGGCTAGGCTGGCGGGTGCCAGCGCGCTCTAGACTTCGGGCATGACAGCCCCCGGTGCCCCCGCCCACAGTGCGCCCTCGCGCCTCTCGCTCTACCTCGACCTGATCCGCTGGAGCCGCCCTGCTGGCAGCTACCTGCTGCTCTGGCCCACGCTGTCGGCGCTGTGGATCGCCGCCGACGGGTTTCCGGGCTGGCACTTGCTGATCGTCTTCACGCTCGGCACCTTCCTGATGCGCAGCGCGGGTTGTGCGGTGAACGACGTGGCCGACCGCGATTTCGACAAGCACGTGAAGCGCACCGCGCAGCGGCCGGTGACCAGCGGCGCGGTCAGCACCCGCGAGGCCTTGCTGCTCGGCGCGGGGCTCGCGCTCACAGCATTCCTTCTCGTGCTCACCACCAACACCGCCACCATCGCGTGGAGCGTTGCCGCGCTCGCGGTGAGCATCTTCTATCCCTTCACCAAGCGCTTCTTCTCGATGCCGCAGGCGGTGCTGGGCGTGGCGTTCAGCTTCGGCGTCCCGATGGCGTTTGCAGCCGTTCGTGGCGAGGTGCCGGCGCTGGCCTGGGTGCTGCTGCTGGGCAACCTGTGCTGGGTGATCGCCTACGACACCGAGTACGCGATGGTCGATCGAGATGACGACCTGAAGATCGGCATCCGCACCTCGGCCATCACGCTCGGCCGTTTCGACGTGGCCGGCGTGATGGCGTTCTATGCCCTCTTCATCGCCGTGTGGGCCGCCGTCGGCGTGCACCTCGGCCTCGGCCCGCTGTACTACGCCGGCTTGGCGGGGGCGGTGGGCATCGCGCTGTGGCACTACACCCTGATCCGCGCCCGCTCACGCGATAGCTGCTTCCGCGCCTTCCGCCTCAACCACTGGCTGGGCTTCGCGGTGTTCGTGGGTGTGCTGGCGGATCGCACGCTGACGAGTCTCTGAGCACTGCGCAGGCGGAACTCAGAGGTCGCACGAGCAAAGCAAAGTGCCCCTCAAGCAACGCCAGCGGAGCCGGCTTTGCCGGTCCGCCAGGCGGCGCCCCTCGGGGGCAGGAGCGCAGCGACTGGGGGGCTCACGGATACAGTCCCCGCTCCTCGCGAGCGATCAGGATGCGTTCGCAGGCCACCGCGAACGTCGCGGTGCGCAGCGTGATCTTGTGCTTGTCGGCCGTGTCCCAGATGTGTCGCAACGCATCGACCATGATCTTGTCGAGCCGCACGTTGATCTCGTCTTCGCTCCAGAAGAAGCTGCTGAAGTCTTGCACCCATTCGAAGTAGCTGACGGTCACGCCGCCGGCGTTGCAGATCACGTCGGGCACCACCAGCACACCGCGTTCGCGCAGCACGTCGTCGGCCTCGGGCAGCGTCGGGCCGTTGGCGCCTTCGAGCACCAGCTTGGCCTTGATGCGGTTGGCGCGCGGCACGGTGATCTGGCCTTCGAGTGCGGCGGGGATCAGGATGTCGCAGTCGACGTTCCAGAACTCTTCGTTGTCGACGCGCTCGGCGTCCTTGTAGTTGGCGATGCCGCCGTCGCGCTTGAGCACTTCCATCGCGGTGGCCATGTCGAAGCCCTTGGGGTTGACGAAGGTGCCGGTGTGGTCCTGCACCGCCACCAGCGTGGCGCCCGCGCCGACGAACAGCTCGGCCGCCGCGCTGCCCACGTTGCCCATGCCTTGCACGGCGATGCGCACGCCGTCGAGGTTCATGCCGATGCGGCGCGCGGCTTCACGGCCGGTAACGAAGACGCCGCGGCCGGTGGCCTTCACACGCCCGAGCGAGCCGCCCAGGTGCAGCGGCTTGCCGGTGACGACGCCGGTCGCGTTGGTGCCGGTGTTCATCGAATAGGTGTCCATCATCCAGGCCATGATCTGGCCGTTGGTGTTGACGTCGGGCGCCGGGATGTCGCGCTGCGGGCCGATGATGATGCCGATCTCGCTCGTGTAGCGGCGCGTCATGCGCTCCAGCTCCTTGGTCGACAGCTTCTTCGGGTCGACGCGGATGCCGCCCTTGGCGCCGCCGTACGGCAGGTTCACCGCGGCGCACTTCACCGTCATCCAGGCGCTCAGCGCCATCACTTCTTCCAGCGTCACGTCGGGGTGGTAGCGCACGCCGCCCTTGCCCGGGCCGCGCGACAGGTTGTGCTGCACGCGGTAGCCCTCGAAGTGGGCCACCGTGCCGTCGTCCATCTCGATCGGCACGTCGACGATCAGCGCGCGCTTGGGGCGCTTCAGCGTTTCAGACCAGTGCGCGAGGTGCCCGATGTAGGGCAGCACGCGGTCGACTTGCGACAGATAGGTGTGCCAGGGGCTGCCGGGATGGGGGGTGATGTAGGACAGGTAACTCATGAAGGTCTCCGTGGATGGGTGCATGCCGGCTGCGCTGCGCACTCGTGATGCGTGCGCTCGGCATGGGGGGAGACTGTAGGCGTGCCTGCAGCGGATTGGCGCGCCGCTTCATGCCGCCTTTGCATGACCACGCGCATAGCGTGGTTCATGCCGCGGTTTCTATCGGCCGAACTCGTCGCCCAGCTCGGCGGCTCGCCGCTGCGCTGCCTTCACGGCCTTGACGATGGCGGCCTTCACGCCGCCCGCTTCCATCGAGCTGAGGGCCGCGTAGGTCGTGCCTCCCTTGGAGGTGACCCGCTCGCGCAGCAGCGAGGGCGGGTCGCTCGACGCCTGGGCCAGTGCCGCAGCGCCCGAGAACGTGGCCAGTGCCAGCGCCTTGCCTTGCTCGGCGCTCAGGCCCATCTCTTCGGCCGCTTGCATCATGGCTTCGACGAAGTAGAAGACATAGGCCGGGCCGGAGCCCGAGAGTGCGGTGACGGCGTCGAGATCCGTCTCGGCAGCCACCCACAGCGTGCGCCCGGTGGGGGCCAGCAGGCGCTCGATCTGCTTGCGCTCGTCGGCGCTGACGGCGTCGCGTGCGAACAGCCCGGCAATGCCCTGGCCGATGAGGGCCGGCGTGTTCGGCATGGAGCGCACGATGCGCTGCGTGCCGAGTGCCTTGGCCATGTCGTCGCTGCGGATGCCGGCCATCACGCTGAACTGCAGTGCGTGGCCGACGTGCGCCACGTTGGCGGCCGCCGCTTCCTTGAAGCTCTGCGGCTTGATGGCCCAGACGACGATGCCGGCGCGCTGCAGCACCGAGCCCGGCGCTTCGAGCGTGATGACCTGCAGCTCGCGCTGCAGCCGCGAGCGCTGGTCGGCGTTGGGTTCCAGCACCAGGATGTCGCCGGGCGAGCGGCCGCTCTTCAGCAGGCCGCCGATGATGGCGCTGGCCATGTTGCCGCCGCCGATGAATGCAATGGTGTTCATGAGGCCAGTGTAGAAGTTTCGGCTTCGCCGGATCACTGCGCGGCCCAGCGGCGCAGTGCCCGCTCGGTGGCTTGCAGTGCCGGGCGGGCGAGTGAATAGAACGACAGGCGGCCAGGCGATGGCCAGTGGTGCGCTTCCCTGCGCGACAGCAGCTTCAAGTCGGGCGGGATGGCCGACTGGTTGAGGCAACCCACGCCCCAGCCGGCACGAATGGCCGCCACCGCGCCGTGCGCACCGGCGCAGCTGAGCTGAATGTGGTGCGGCAGGCCGGCGCGGTTCAGCGCGGCAAGCGCCATCAAGCGCACCGGGCAGTCGGGCCCCAGCAGCACCAAGGGCGCCGAGCCGCGTGCCGGTAGCGCGTGGCCGCTGCCGGCCACCCAGGCCAGCGGCTCGCGCCGCAGCAGCTTGGCCTGCGGCAGCGGTTGCGCGCTGGTGAGAACGGCCATGTCCATCTCGCCGGCCGACCACAGCTGCTGCAACGTGGCCGAACTCGTCCACAGCAATTCGAAGCGGGCCTTCGGTGCGGTGTCGCGCAGCAAACCCAGCAGCTCGCCCAGGCGGGCCGGGAGAAAGTATTCGCTGATGCCCACACGCCAGACCTCGGCCTCCTCGGCGGGCTGCACCACGGCGCGGGCTTCGTCTTGCCAGTCGAGCAGCTTGCGGGCGTGAGGCAGAAAGCGCTCGCCTTCGGCGGTGAGCGTGAGCGAGCGCGTGTTGCGATGCACGAGCTTCGCACCCACCGACGACTCGAGTTGCTGCAGGTGCGTGCTGACAGCCGACTGCGTGCGGTTCACCTGCTGCGCCGCGCGCGTCACCGAACCGGCTTGGGCGATGGCCACGAAGCTGCGCAGCCAGAGGGGGTCAAGATCAGTCATCTGAGTTTTTGATGAATTCCAGAGAATCAAACCGTTTATCAGATTGATGCTGCGTGCCTAGACTGGGCTTGTCAAGTCAACAACCACGGAGCAAACCATGCCCTACCTTCACGTCCAGATCTCCGGTTCTTCGGACCCTCAACTCGCCGGCCGAGTTGCCCGCGTCGCCGTCGACCTCACTGCCAAGCTGCTTCTGAAAGACCCGGCGCTGACCGCGGTGGCGGTCGACTTCATCGACCCGCAGCAGTGGTTCATCGCCGGCAAGTCGCTGGCCGGCAGCGCTGTGCGCAGCTATCACTGGATGGTGAGCATCACCGACGAGACCAACACCAAGCGCGAGAAGGCGGCCTACCTCGCGGCAGTACACCAGGCGATGGGCGAGCTGCTGGGCGGCGTGGCCGAACACTCCTACGTGCACGTGGCCGACGTGCGGGCCAGTGCCTACGGCTACGGCGGCCAGACGCAGGAGCACCGCTACCAGCACCCTGTTTGAAGGTCAGTGCGGTAGACCCGCGAGCAGCGCGGCGTTGCCGCCGGCCGCCGCGGTGTTGATGGTCACGGTCTGCTCGCCACAGAAGCGATACAGGTAGTGCGGCCCGCCGGCTTTGGGGCCGGTGCCGCTGAGCCCTTCGCCGCCGAAGGGCTGCACGCCGACCACCGCGCCGATCATGTTGCGGTTGACGTAGACGTTGCCGATGCGCGCGGCCTGCGCCAGGCGAACGGCGCGGCTGTCGATGCGTGTCTGGATGCCCAGCGTGAGGCCGTAGCCGAGCGCGTTGATCTGTGCAATCACCGTGTCGACGTCACCACCCCAGCGCACGACGTGCAGCACCGGGCCGAAGATTTCTTGCTTCACGTCGGCGATGCTGGGCAGCTCGAACGCGACGGGTGCGATGAGGCGCGGCACCGCGTCGCCGCCCGGTGCGCTGCCGATGAGCTTCGCTTCGCCCTTCAGGCGTGCGATGTGGCGCGTGATGCCGTCGAAGGCCTCGTCGTCGATGACGGGGCCGACGTCGGTCGCGAGCAGCGACGGGTCGCCGACCTTCAGCTCGGCGAGTGCACCGCGGATCATCTCGATGACGCCATCGGCCACGCTCTCGTGCACGCACAGCAGTCGCAGGGCCGAGCAGCGCTGGCCGGCCGAGCGGAAGGCGCTTTGCACCACCGCATCGGTCACCTGCTCGGGCAGCGCGGTGCTGTCGACGATCATCGCGTTGATGCCGCCGGTCTCCGCGATCAGCGGCACGATGGCGCCGTCTTTCGCCGCGAGGCTGCGGTTGATGATCTTGGCGACGGCCGTCGAGCCGGTGAAGCACACGCCGGCCGTGCGGGCATCGGCCACCAGTGCCGCGCCGATGGTTTCGCCCGGGCCGTGCAGCAGGGCCAGCGCGTCGGCGGGCACGCCGGCACCGTGCAGCAGCGCGACCATGCGTTGCGCCACGGCGGGCGTTTGCTCGGCCGGCTTGGCGGCGACGCTGTTGCCGGCGACGAGCGCGGCGGCCACCTGCCCGGCAAAGATCGCGAGCGGAAAGTTCCACGGGCTGATGCAGACGAAGACGCCGCGGCCGTGCAGCTGCAGCTCGTTGCTCTCGCCGGTGGGGCCGGGCAGCGTCTGCGCTGCGAGGCGCAGCTCGGCCTGGTCGGCGTAGTAGCGGCAGAAGTCGACAGCCTCACGCACTTCGGCGATGCAGTCGCCCAGTGTCTTGTGTGCCTCCTTGACGAGCAGCGCGCAGAACTCGGGCAGGCGTGATTCGAGCGCATCTGCCGCGCGGCGTAGCACCGCGGAACGCTCGGCCAGCGGCGTGTGGTTCCAGGCGGCGAAGCCGTGCTGCAGGCGGGCCATCGTGGCACCGACGTCTTGGGCGGCGGCTTCGTGGACGGTGTCGATCGTCAAGCCGGCGATGGCGCGTGCTAGCGGTGCGCGCTCGGCCAGGCTGGCCAGGTCGACACCCATCGAGTTGGCGCGTTGGGTGCCATACAAAGCCTTGGGCATCGGCAACGCGGGGGCCTCGGCCGGGACCAGCGGCGAAGCCAGCAGGATGTTCACGTCCACCGCTTCGTCCGTCAGCTGGTGAACGAAGGAAGAGTTCGCGCCGTTCTCCAGCAGGCGGCGCACCAGGTAGGCGAGCAGGTCGCGGTGTTCGCCGACCGGGGCGTAGACGCGCACCGGCACGCTCGCGTCCTTCATCACCTCGCGGTAGACGCCTTCGCCCATGCCGTGCAGGCGCTGCATCTCGAAGGCGGCGCCCGCTTGCCGCGCCATCTGCAGGATGGCGGCGATGGTGCCGGCGTTGTGGGTAGCGAACTGCGGGTAGATCACGTCCGCATGCGCGACCAGCGCTTGGGCGCATGCGAGGTAGGAGATGTCGGTGTGGTGCTTGTGGGTGAAGACCGGGTAGCCGCTCAGGCCGAGTTCTTGCGCGCGCTTGATCTCGCCGTCCCAGTACGCGCCTTTGACCAGTCGCACCATGAAGCGCAGGCCGTTCTGGCGCGCGATACGGGCCACTTCTTCGACGACCTGCAGCGCGCGCGTCTGGTACGCCTGCACCGCCAAGCCGAAGCCGCGCCACTGTGGGTAGTTGCTGGCGATGCGGGCGGCCAAAGCGTCCAGCACGTCGAGCGACAGTTCGAGGCGGTCGCTCTCTTCGGCGTCGATCGTGAGGTTGACGTTGGCTCGCGCGGCGTGTTCGATCAGCTGCCACACGCGGGGCAGCAACTCGGCGAACACGCGCTCGCGCTGAGCGTCTTCGTAGCGCGAGAAGAGGGCGCTCAGCTTGATCGAGATGCCGTCGGCCTGGGTCGGATCGGCGGCGACGCGGCCGCTGGCGATGGCCTCGATGGCATGGAGGTACGACGCGAGATAGCGCTGCGCATCGGCTTCGGTGCGGGCGCCTTCGCCCAGCATGTCGTAGCTGAAGCTCAGCGCTGGCTGAGCGGCGCGGGCTTCGTCGGCCTCTTTCATCGCTTCCTGGATGTTGCGGCCGAGCACGAACTGACGGCCCAGCAGCTGGATGGCGCGCACCGTCGCGGCAACCACCGTTTGCGCGCCCAGGCGTTTGAACAACCCGGTCTCGCCGGACGCGTCGGGCAGGAATTTCTTCGACAGCGTGATTGCACTGGCCGACAGGCTGGCCAGCATCTTGTGCGGACCGCCGGACTGGCCGTCGAACGAGGCCTTGCCCAGCTGGTCGGCCGTCAGCGCGACGGCGGTTTCGGTGTCGGGCACGCGCAGCAGCGCCTCGGCCAGCCGCATCAGCGCCAGGCCTTCGGCGCTGGAGATCGGGTACTCGCGCAGCAGCGATTCCATGGCCCAGAAGGGCGCGGGCTTGTCGCGCACCGATTGCACCCAGGGCGTGGCGGCGGCTGCCGCGCGGGGCCAGTCGAGGGTGCCCGCCAGGGTCGGCAGCAGCGTGGCAAGCACTTCGGGCTCGCTGCGGTAGGGCGAAGGCAGGCGGGCTCGGGCGGGGAAGGGCGGGGGCATGGAAGGCGACCTGTTCTGGACAAGTCGCTAAGGTATCGAGTTTTGGCCTTTATTAATTGCGGAAACAGCGCGCTGAATTAGCGGATAGTTCGGCCGACTAGCGGCTGCCGAAGATGGCCGTGCCCACCCGCACCAGCGTCGACCCCTCGGAAATGGCGGCCTCCAGGTCGGCGCTCATGCCCATCGACAAGGTGTCGACCGGCAAACCCTGGCTGCGCAAGTGCGCCAGCAATTCGCGCAATGCCCGGTGCGGTGCAGCACCGGCGCTGGGCTCGGGAATGGCCATCAACCCGCGCAGCTGCAGGCGCGGCAGCGCGGCCACGGCCTGCGCGAGGGCGGGCACCTCGGCTGGCGCCACGCCGCTCTTGCTCGCTTCCTGGCTGATGTTGACCTGCAGGCAGACCTGCAAGGCCGGCAGGTGCGGCGGGCGCTGTTCGCTGAGCCGTCCGGCGATCTTCAGCCGGTCCACGCTGTGCACCCAGTCGAAGCTCTCGGCGACGGTGCGCGTCTTGTTGCTCTGCAGCGGCCCGATCAGGTGCCATTCGATCTGCCCTCGCAGGTCGGCCAGCGCGGCGATCTTGTCGACGCCTTCCTGCACGTAGTTCTCGCCGAAGCGGCGCTCGCCTGCGGCAAAGGCTTCGCGCACTGCTTCGGCGCTGAAAGTTTTGCTTACGGTTAGCAACGTGACGCTTTGCACGGGCCGTTGTGCAGCCGCACAGGCGCGGGCGATGCGCTCCCTCACTTGTTGTATGTTCGCTGCAATCGTCGCCATAATCCCGCGAGCCTATCTCAGTGGCGCTGGTCGACGGCGCATGCGGGCCGCAACCCTTTAAGAGACACATGGACATCACCCAACTGCTGGCGTTCTCGGTCAAGAACAAAGCGTCTGACTTGCATTTGTCAGCTGGCCTGCCGCCCATGATCCGTGTGCACGGCGACGTGCGTCGCATCAACGTCGACCCGCTCGAACACAAGCAGGTTCATGAGATGGTCTACGACATCATGAACGACTCGCAGCGCAAGAGCTACGAGGAAACGCTGGAGTGCGACTTCTCGTTCGAGATCCAGGGTCTGGCGCGTTTTCGCGTCAACGCGTTCAACCAAAACCGCGGCGCCGGCGCCGTGTTCCGGACCATTCCGTCGAAGATCCTCACGCTCGAGCAGCTCAACACGCCCAAGGTGTTCGCCGACCTGGCGCTCAAGCCGCGTGGCCTGGTGCTGGTGACCGGCCCCACCGGCTCGGGCAAGTCGACCACGCTGGCCGCGATGGTCAACCACCTGAACGAAAACGAATACGGCCACGTGCTGACGGTCGAAGACCCGATCGAGTTCGTGCACGAATCGAAGAAGTGCCTGGTCAACCAGCGCGAAGTCGGCCCGCACACGCTGAGCTTTGCCAACGCGCTGCGCTCGGCGCTGCGCGAAGACCCGGACTGCATTCTGGTCGGTGAAATGCGCGACCTGGAAACCATCCGCCTGGCGCTCACCGCGGCCGAAACCGGCCACATCGTGTTCGGCACGCTGCACACCTCGAGCGCGGCGAAGACCATCGACCGCGTGGTCGACGTGTTCCCGGCGGCTGAAAAAGAGATGGTGCGTTCGATGCTGTCCGAATCGCTGATCGGCGTGATCTCGCAGACGCTGTGCAAGCTGAAAGACGGCAGCGGCCGCGTGGCGGCGCACGAGATCATGCTGGGCACGGCGGCCATCCGCAACCTGATCCGCGAGAACAAGATCGCCCAGATGTACTCGTCGATCCAGACCGGCAACACCATGGGCATGCAGACGCTCGACCAGAATCTTTCCGACCTGGTCCGGCGCAACATCATTTCACCCGCCGAAGCTCGCGCCAAGGCCAAGTTCCCCGAAAACTTCCCCGGCTGACCGCCTCCGTTCCTCCCACCGTCCGACGCGAGCGAGGGCCACCGCCTTGAAAAAACTATTCGACCGACTCAAGCGCGGGCCGGCCGCCGACCCGGGTGACAGCAACCCGGCCGATTCGGGCTTCTTCTCGACTCAATTCTCCGAGCGTGGCGACGATGTCCAGGTGCTGGCCACCTGGGCCATGCGCGCCAAGGAAGTGAACGCCCAGCCGCTGGACCGCAAGCTCGCCGAGCCGTTGTTCGCCAAGCTCTGGGGCGCCGACCGCTATGTGGCCGCACTCAGCCCCGACGAGCTGCTGCGCATGAGCCAGTACCTGCAATTCGTGACCGTGCCGGTGAATCAGGAAGTGATCGGGCAGGACGAGCAAGGCGACTACATGCTGATCGTGCTCGAAGGCATGCTCGCCGTCGACCGTGTGCAGCCCTGGGGGGGCAGGGCCCGCCTGGCCGAAGCGCGCGCCGGCGACATGCTGGGGGAGATGTCTTTGCTCGACGCCGGCGCACGGTTTTCGGCTTGCACCACACTCACGCCATGCACATTGGCCGTGGTCGATGCACAGCGCCTGGATGAGATGATCATGTTCGAGCCGCGGCTTGGCTTGGCTTTGCTGGCCTCGCTGTCGCGACGGCTGTCTCTGCGGTTGCGGCAGGTCAGCGCACGCCTGAGTGCCCTGCTGTCGAGCAACTAGGAAAGAAGGGCATCATGGAAAGAGACCAGGCATCCAAATTCGTCAACGACCTGCTGCGGCTGATGGTGTCGCGCAGCGGCTCCGACTTGTTCCTCACCGCCGACTTTCCGCCGGCCATCAAGGTCGACGGCAAGGTGACCAAGGTGTCGCCGCAGCCGCTGACCAGCCAGCACACGCTGGCGCTGACGCGCTCGGTGATGAACGACAAGCAGGCCGCGGAGTTCGAGCGCACCAAGGAGTGCAACTTCGCGATCTCGCCGCAGGGCATCGGCCGCTTCCGCGTCAATGCATTCGTGCAGCAGGGCCACGTCGGCCTGGTGCTGCGGACCATTCCGCAGACCCTGCCGACCATCGACAGCCTGAACCTGCCGCAGGTGCTGAAGGACGTGACCATGACCAAGCGCGGCCTGGTCATCTTCGTGGGCGCCACCGGCTCGGGCAAGAGCACCTCGCTCGCGGCCATGGTCGACTACCGCAACGAGAACTCGTTCGGCCACATCATCACCATCGAAGACCCGGTCGAGTTCGTGCACCCGCACAAGAACTGCATCGTGACGCAACGCGAGGTGGGCATCGACACCGACGGCTGGGGCCAGGCGCTGAAGAACACGCTGCGCCAGGCGCCCGACGTGATCCTGATGGGCGAAATCCGCGACCGCGAAACGATGGAACATGCGGTGGCCTTCGCCGAGACCGGCCACCTGTGCATGGCCACGCTGCACGCCAACAGCGCCAACCAGGCTCTCGACCGGATCATCAACTTCTTCCCCGAAGAGCGGCGCGCCCAGCTGCTGATGGACTTGTCGCTGAACCTGAAGGCGCTGGTGTCTCAGCGCCTGCTGCCGCGCCAGGAAGGCCGCGGGCGGATTGCCGCGGTCGAGATCCTGCTCAACACCCCGCTCATCTCCGACTTGATCTTCAAGGGCGAAGTGGCGGAGATCAAGGAGATCATGAAGAAGTCGCGCGAACTCGGCATGCAGACCTTTGACCAGAGCTTGTTCGACCTCTACGAGAACCAGATGGTCACCTACGAAGACGCGCTTCGCAACGCCGATTCGGTGAACGACCTGCGGCTGCAGATCAAGCTGAACAGCAACCGCGCGCGCAGCTCCGACCTGTCCGCCGGGACCGAACACCTCACCATCGTATAAACGAGCATCTCGCTGAACCGACAACGGCCTCTGACGGGGCCGTTTCTCTTTTCAGCGTTCCTTCTCAACTTCCCTGGATTCGATTCGCCATGAGCAGCAAAACATACGAGCCCATCCCCGCAAAACGCGTCGCCTTTCTGGGCCTGGGCGTGATGGGCTACCCGATGGCCGGGCACCTGCAGCGCGCAGGCCACCAGGTCACCGTCTACAACCGCAGCGCCAAGAAAGCGGCGCAGTGGGTGGGCGAGTACGGCGGCACCAGCGACGCCACGCCGCAGGCCGCAGTCAACGGTGCCGACATCGTCTTCTGCTGCGTGGGCAACGACGACGACCTGCGGGCCGTGACGACCGGCGAGCGCGGCGCCTTTGCCGGCATGAAGCCGGGCGCGATCTTCGTGGACCACACCACCGCGTCTGCCGCTGTGGCCCGCGAACTCGGCGCCGAAGCGAGCCGGCGTGGCTTGCAGTTCATCGATGCGCCGGTGTCGGGCGGCAACCTGGGTGCCGTCAACGGTGTGCTGACGGTGATGTGCGGCGGCGATGCCGCGGCCTTCGCAACCATTCAGCCTGTCGCGATGGCGTTCTCGAAGGCCGTGACCTTGCTCGGCGAGAGCGGCGCGGGCCAGCTCGCGAAGATGGTCAACCAGATCTGCATCGCCGGGCTGCTGCAAGGCCTGGCCGAGGCGATTGCGTTCGGCAACAAGGCCGGGCTGGACATGAAGGCCGTGCTCGGCGTCATCGGCAAGGGCGCGGCCCAGAGCTGGCAGATGGACAACCGCGGCCCCACGATGATCGATGGCAAGTTCGACTTCGGCTTTGCCGTCGACTGGATGCGCAAAGATCTGGGCCTGGTGCTCGACGAAGCCAAGCGCAACGGCGCCCGGCTGCCGGTGACGGCGCTGGTCGACCAGTTCTATGCCGACGTCCAGGCCCAGGGCGGCCAGCGCTGGGACACCTCAAGCCTGATCAAGCGGCTGGTGTAAAGGCCAGCCGCTGCCCCCCAAGCGCTGTTGTCAGGGCTTCGCGGGAGCGGGCTGTTTCGGTGCGCCGCGCGGGTTCAGCTCGGCCAGCTCGGTCTCGCTGATCACCTCGAGCACGCGCACCACCTTCTGTACGCCGCTGATGCTGCGAGTCAGGTCGGAGGCCCGCTCGGCCTCGCGGTCCGTGACGCGGCCCATCAGGTAGACCGTGCCGCGCTCGGTGACGACCTTGAACGCGTTGGCGGAGATGTCGCCCGCGTCGACCAGCGTGGCCTTCACCTTGCTGGTAACCAGCGCGTCGTTGGAGCGGTTGCTCAGCGAACTGGCCGTCTGGACCGACAGCTCGTTGAACACCGAGCGCACGTTGTCGATCTTGGCAACGGCCTGCTCGACGGCGGCCTTGTTCTCTTCCGTCGGCACCTCGCCGCTGAGCAGCACCATGCGGTTGTAGCTGGTCGCGTTCACGTGGCCGCGGTCGCCGAGGACCTCGCGCACGCGAGAGCCTGACTTCAGCTCGATGGACTGGTCATCGAGCTGCGTGCCCGAGCTGCGACGGTCGGTGGCGACAAGCGAGCCACCGACCACGGCGCCGCCCACCAGCAGGGCCACGCAACCAGACAGGGCCGTGGTAGCGGCCAGCGTGCAGATCACGGCGGCGCGTCGAAAAGTCAATCGGGTCATGTGTTTTCCTGTTCTCCGAGCAGTTGCAAATCCACGGCATCGCACAGGCAGTGCAGCGCGAGGATGTGTACTTCCTGGATGCGAGCCGTGCGTTCGTGGGGTACACAGATGTGCACGTCGGTTTCGGTCAGCAACTCGTTCATCTTGCCGCCGCCGCGGCCGGTGAAGGCGATGACGGTCATCTCCTTGGCGTGCGCCGCCTCCACCGCCGCCAGCACGTTGGCCGAGTTGCCGCTGGTGGTGATGGCGACCAGCACGTCGCCCGGCTGCCCCAACGCCTGCACCTGCTTCGAGAAGATCTCGACGAAGCTGTAGTCGTTGCCGATGGCCGTGAGGATCGAGGTGTCGGTGGTCAGCGCAATCGCCGCCAGCCCGGGCCGTTCGCGTTCGAAGCGGCCGATGAATTCGGCGGCGAAGTGCTGCGCGTCGCTGGCCGAGCCGCCGTTGCCGCAGGCCAGCACCTTGCCGCCGGCGGTGATGCAACCCACCACCGCGCTCACGGCATCGGCAATCGGGCGCGACAGGATCTCAGCGGCCGCGTACTTCAGATCGGCGCTGTCGAAGAATTGCTGTTGGATGCGTTGTTCGAGCATGGACATCGATCATATGACACGCACCTTGCTCACCTGGTTCCCCTGCACAGGCGTTCACTCCGCCTCAAACGCGCCCCGAAACCATTGCAAGGTGTCGGCCTCGATGGCCACCACGTCGAAGCGGCAGGGCGGCGGCGAGGCGAACTGCAGCAGGTAATGCTGCGCGGCATAAATGACACGGCGTTGCTTGCTGCGTGTCACGCTGCCGGCCGCGCCGCCGTGGCTCGGCCCGCTGCGCGCACGCACCTCGACGAAAACCAGGGTGCCGTCGCGCTCGCGCACAATCAGGTCGACCTCGCCGCCGCGGGCGTTTGGGCCGGCGGCCACCCGATAATTGCGCTGCAACAGCTTGAGGCCGTGGCGTGTGAGGTGTGCCAGGGCCTGTGCTTCCGCCTCGTCCCCCGTCCCTTTTGTCGTCTGTTTGGACATTCCCACCGCCGTGACCACCGCCCCTTCGTTGATGCTGCAAGCGGCCCAAGCGGCCGCCGGCATGCAGCAGTATCCCGCAGGGGCGCTGTACATCGTCGCCACGCCGATCGGCAACCTGGCCGACATGAGCCTGCGGGCCATTCACGTGCTGTCGCTGGTCGATGCGGTGGCCTGCGAAGACACGCGGCACAGTGCACCCCTGTTGCGCCATCTGGGCCTGGACAAACCCTTGCTCGCCGTGCACGAACACAACGAGCGCGAAGCCGCAGGCGACGTGCTCGCGCGGCTGGCTCGCGGCGAGCGCGTGGCCTACATCAGCGACGCAGGTACGCCGGCTGTCAGCGACCCCGGCGCAGCGCTCGTTGCGGCGGCGCAAGCAGAGGGTTATCGCTGCATTCCACTGCCTGGCGCCAGCAGTGCGCTGGCCGCACTGAGCGTGGCGGGCGACACGGTGGGCGCAGGCTTCGTGTTCACCGGCTTCCTGCCCACACGCGGCGCTGAACGTGCGCAGGCCCTGAAGGCACTGGCCTCGTGCAATGACACCCAGGTTCTGTTCGAAGCCCCGCATCGAATCGAGTCGTTGCTGCAAGGACTGGCCGAAGCCTGCCCGGCCCGCAGCGTCACGCTGTGCCGCGAACTCACCAAACAATTCGAGACGGTGTCGACGATGCTCGCATCCGAGTTGCCGGCATGGCTGGCAGCCGACCCGAATCGTTCACGCGGTGAGTTCGTGCTGGTGGTGCATGCGCTCAAGCCAGCAGCAGCCGACGACGGTGTCGCTGCCCACGACGCCACTCTGCGCACGCTGCTGGCCGAGTTGCCACTTAAACAAGCTGTGGCCTTGGCCGCCGAGCTCACAGGCGCAGCGCGGAATGCCCTCTACGCAAGAGCATTGACACTGAAAGCTGAAGCCGACAACGGTTGATGTGTTCGCGAAAGCGAAGCGACTCGCCCATCCAGCAACGCCCGCGGAACCGGCTTTGCCGGGCCGCAGGGTGGGCCTTGCAGGCCGCGTCGGGCCAGGAGGCCCGACCCTTCGCCAGGCACGACCAGTCCACTGGACTATTCGTGTCCGGGCTCAGCCCCTCGGGGGCAGGAGTGAGAGCGACTGGGGGGCCTTTTTACTTGGCCGTCTGCGTGTCGTGCTTTTGAGCGTGGATGTCCTGGCTAGCAGCGTTCTGCATCTTGTTGATCTTGCGGCGCTCGTGCTTGGTGACCTTGCCGTCGGCCTTGGCCTTGGTTTCAGCCTTGGTGATCGCAGCTTGTTCCTTGTCCAGGCGATGTGTTTCCTTGGCATTCAGCTGGCCCGAAGCCACGCCTTGTTCGATGCGCTTTTCCTGGTTGGCTTCGCGGGCGTCGACCTTCGGGGTGGCCGGGGCTGCCGCGGTCTGGGCAAAGGCGCCGATGCTGGCAATGGCGAGGGTGGCACTGACGGCCAGGGTCTTGAAGTTCAACATGGTGTGTGTCCTTGAAGCTTGCGTTTGTGAATGGTTTGTGTGCCGCACACCACCTCAACGAAAGCTCCACCCCGGTGGCATACAGGTTCAAGGTAAAGATCTGTGACTCGGCTCAGCAGGGTCTTTGGGCTACGCAGCCGGCAATGCGACTCCTACAATGAACGGATGATCTCCCGCGAACCCACCATCGAGCGTCTGGCGGTCGCCAGGTCGCTATTGCTTGAACCCTTCGGCCTGACCGACGCGACGCTGTCGCGGGCGCTGGCGACCATCGCCGAGCACCGCATCGACGACGCCGACCTGTACTTCCAGTACACGCGCAGCGAAGGGTGGAGTCTCGAAGAAGGCATCGTCAAGTCAGGCAGCTTCGGCATCGACCAGGGCGTCGGCGTGCGCGCGGTGGCAGGTGAGAAGACGGCCTTCGCGTACTCCGACGACATCTCCGAAGCCGCGCTGATGGATGCCGCGCAGACCGTGCGCACCATTGCCGCCGCAGGGCAGAGCAAGAGCGTCAAGATCACCGGCAAGCACCGTGTGGCTGGCAGCCGCGTGCTCTACGCGCCGATGGATCCGATCGCCACGCTCGACAGCACGCAGAAGGTCGCACTGCTCGAGAAGGTCGAGAAACTCGCCCGCGCCAAGGACCCGCGCATCAAGCAGGTCATGGCGGGCGTGGCCGCCGAATACGATGTGGTGTTGGTGGCGCGTGCCGACGGCACCTTGGCCGCCGATGTGCGCCCGCTGGTGCGCCTGTCGGTCACCGTGATTGCCGAGCAGACCATCGCCGGCGAAGTGCGCCGCGAGGTGGGCAGCGGCGGTGGCGGCGGCCGCTTCGGGCTGGGCTACTTCCACGACGCGATGATCGAGAGTTATGTCGACGACGCCGTGAAGGCTGCGCTCACCAACCTCGAATCCCGCCCTGCCAAGGCCGGCGAGATGAGCGTGGTGCTCGGCCCGGGCTGGCCCGGCGTGCTGCTGCACGAAGCCATCGGCCACGGGCTGGAAGGCGACTTCAACCGCAAGGGCTCGAGCGCCTTCAGCGGCCGCATCGGCCAGCGCGTGGCGGCCAAGGGCGTGACGGTGCTCGACGATGGCACCATTCCCGATCGCCGTGGCTCGCTGAACGTTGACGACGAAGGCAACGCCAGCCAGCGCAACGTGCTGATCGAAGACGGCATCTTGAAGGGCTACATCCAGGACTCGATGAACGCCCGCCTGATGGGTGTGGCGCCCACCGGCAACGGCCGCCGCGAAAGCTATGCCGCCGTGCCGATGCCGCGCATGACCAACACCTACATGCTGGGCGGCGACAAGACGAAGGAAGAAATCATCGCCGGCCTGAAGCGCGGCCTCTACGCCACCAACTTCGGCGGCGGCCAGGTCGACATCACCAGCGGCAAATTCGTGTTCTCGGCGTCCGAGGCCTTCTGGGTCGAGAACGGCAAGATCCAGTACCCGGTGAAGGGCGCGACCATCATCGGCAACGGCCCCGATGCGCTCACACGCGTCAGCATGATCGGCAACGACATGAAGCTCGACACCGGCGTGGGCGTGTGCGGCAAAGAAGGCCAGAGCGTGCCCGTCGGCGTCGGCCAACCTACCCTTCGCATCGACAGACTCACCGTGGGTGGCACTGCGTGAACACCAGCCACGCAACGCGCCGGCTGTTATCAAGCAACAACTCACGGAACGGGCTTCGCCCGGCCGTCGAGTTGGCGCTCCTTGGGAGCAGGAGCGGAGCGACAGCGACAGCGACTGCGACTGGGTGGCTCCATGAATGCCGTGCTACATTTCGGGTCATGCGTTCTGCCGTCTTCTTCTTTGGCTACTTTTGGTTCTCGCCCACACCCGGCGGAGAGACGAGCGCGTAGTCAAAAGAAGAACGCACCGAACTCAAAAAACCGCCGGCAAAGCCCCGGCGGTTTTTTTTTGCCCCTGAAGAAAACAACCAACGTCACCGCGAGGAAACCAGCCATGAACGCCAAGTCCGCCAGCGCCGCCGAGGGTTGGTCTGCACCCGTCGACAAGACAGGCCAGACCGACGATGAAAGGATCAAGGACGTGATGCCCCTCCCTCCCCCCGAGCACTTGGTGCGCTTCTTCCCCATCCGCGGCACCGCGGCCGAAACGCTCATCGCCGAAACGCGCCAGCGCATCAAGAACATCATGTCGGGCAAGGACGATCGCCTGCTGGTCATCATCGGCCCGTGTTCCATCCACGACCCCGTCGCGGCTGTGGAATACGCCTGCCGCCTGCGCGAGCAGCGCGAGAAATATGCCGGCACGCTTGAGATCGTGATGCGCGTCTACTTCGAGAAGCCGCGCACCACCGTCGGCTGGAAGGGTCTGATCAACGACCCCTACCTCGACGAGAGCTACCGCATCGACGAAGGCCTGCGCATCGCGCGCCAGCTGCTGACCGAGATCAACCGCGCTGGCGTGCCGGCCGGCAGCGAGTTCCTCGACGTGATCTCGCCGCAGTACATCGGTGACCTGATCAGCTGGGGCGCCATCGGCGCGCGCACCACCGAAAGCCAGGTGCACCGCGAGCTGGCCTCGGGCCTGTCGGCGCCCATCGGCTTCAAGAACGGCACCGACGGCAACATCCGCATCGCGACCGACGCCATCCAGGCGGCAGCGCGGCCGCACCATTTCTTGTCGGTGCACAAGAACGGCCAGGTGGCCATCGTCGAGACCAAGGGCAACAAAGACTGCCATGTGATCCTGCGCGGCGGCAAGACGCCCAACTACGACGCAGCGAACGTGGAAGCCGCTTGCAACGACCTCGAAGCCGCCAAGCTGCCCACCACGCTGATGGTCGATTGCTCGCATGCCAACAGCAGCAAGCAGCACGAACGCCAGATCGACGTGGCGCGCGACGTGGCCTCGCAGATCAGCGGCGGTTCACGCCGCATCTTCGGCGTGATGGTCGAGAGCCACCTGAAGGCTGGCGCGCAGAAGTTCAGCGCCGGCAAGGACGACCCGGCGGCGCTGACCTACGGCCAGAGCATCACCGACGCCTGCATCGGCTGGGACGATTCGTTGACGGTGCTGGACGTGTTGCACAGCGCGGTCAAGCAGCGGCGCGGCTGAGCGGCTGTCTCAGCCGGTTTCGCCTTCGTCCCGGGCGAGGCGCTCGCTGCGCCAGTACACATCGTCACCGCCCAGCCCGTCGAGGTTGGCGCGGTTGAGCACACGGGCCAGCACGAACAGCAGGTCGCTGAGGCGGTTCAGGTACTGGCGTGGCTCGGCACGGACGGTCTCGACTGCAGCCAGCGCCACCACCGCGCGCTCGGCGCGCCGAGCCACGGTGCGGCACACATGCGCCACAGCCGCGCTGCGTGTGCCGGCGGGAAGAATGAACTCCTTCAGCCGCGGCAGCGTGGCGTTGTGCTCTGCGAGCGCCTCGTCGAGCCGCAGCACCGCATCGCCCTTGAGCAACTCATACCCAGGGATCGAGAGTTCGCCACCGAGGTTGAAGAGTTCGTGCTGGATCACCACGAGCAAGTCGCGCACGCCATCGGGCAGCGGCTCGGCGAGCAGCACGCCGATGTGCGAATTCAACTCGTCCACATCACCCATGGCCTGCACACGCAGATGGTCCTTGGCGACGCGCGTGCCGTCGCCGAGGCCGGTGGTGCCGTCGTCGCCGGTGCGCGTGGCGATCTGCGTGAGGCGGTTGGCCATGGGCGTTGCTTCCTCTCAGGAGTGCTCAGCTTCCGACTCGTACTCGAAGCCGCCGATGTACTTGAAGAGCATGTTGTAGATTGCGCAGCCGATGGCAGTTGAGATGTAGCCGAAGACCAGATAAATCACGGGGAAAGCGAGAAAAATGAATGAACCGAAGCCAGCCCCTTTCGGCAGTGTCGCCATCGTGATGAGGCCAAAGGGCACCACGAAGATCAACGAACTCACCGCAAACAGGACGGCGAATACCTTGGCATTCTGATGCGGTGACAAGCGCCGCACTTGTTGCTTCAGAAGGTGCTTCCCGGGGCCAAGAAGATCGCTGCCGACATCGGCGACGTTCGCGTTCGGTGGGACGTAAGGATTCTCGGTTGCCATCAAACTTCTCCCTCAAAGGTGTTTCGTTGTGAATCGCGCTGGGTGATTGCGCAATCCTGATGCTAACGAGTGCCCGCCGCTACAGCAACCCGGCGCGCTTCACCGCGTGATAGCGGTTCACCAGGCTCACGGCCAGCTGTGCGGGCTCCACGTCGACCGACAGCGCGTCGTGCCCCACCACGCGCTGGAATGCGTCGCTGCGGGCCTGGGAGAAGAGATGTGCGCCGGCAACTTCAATGGCATGCCGGTCCTGCGTGATGGCCTGCGTGCTCAGCTCGCGCAGCACCCGCTCGCGCAGGCTGGCCACCAGCACCAGGTGGCGCGTGCGCAGCAGCTTCAGCGCCGGTGTCAGCTCGGCCGCGTCTTCGTCGCGAAAGTTCGTCAGGACGATCACCAGCGCGCGCTTGTGCTGGGCGCGCAGCAGGTCTTGCGCGGCCATCAGGTAGTCGGAGTGGGTGGCGCTGGGCTCGATGTCGTAGAGCCGCGCCATCAGCGCGTTCAGCGTGGCGCCTCCCTTGCGCGGGGCAAAGCGGCGCTGCTGGCCGGGCGCGTTGCCGAAGGTGATGGCGCCGACCTCGTCGCCTTCTTTCAGCGCGACGTAGCTCAGCAGCATCAGCGCGTTCAGCGCCTGGTCGAAGTGGCTGCCGTCGACGCTGGCCACGCCCTCGTCGGCGCGCATGCGGCGCCCGCAGTCGAGCAGGAAGATCACGCACTGGTCGCGTTCGTCCTGGAACTCGCGCACGATGGGGCGCTGGTGGCGCAGCGTGGCCTTCCAGTCGATGTGGCGGATCGGGTCGCCGACCTTGTAGTCCGACAGCTGCTTGAAGTCGGTGCCCATGCCGCGCTTCGGGTAGGTCTTGATGCCGATCTGCGCCAGCCTCCGGTCGCCGGCCAGCCACGCATAGCGCGCGACCGCCGCGAAGTTGGGGTAGACGTGCAGGCGTTGCCCCGTGCCGATGGTGCGCCGCAACTCGAAGCTGCCGCCTCGGGACCGCAGCCGCAATTGGGTGGCCCCCAATTGCACCGGCCCGCGCTGGCGCGGCGTGACGGTGTAGCGCAGCTCGAGCTTCTTGCCCGCGGGCAATTGCAGATGCTGTGGCAGGCCCTCGAAGTCGAGGCGAGGGTCGACTTCATCGAAGAGGTCGACCACCCACGGCAGCGGGCCATCGTTCACCAGCGTGAGTTGCAGCGCGCGGGGTACGCCGAGGGCCAGTGCGTCGGGCAGGGCGCGCACGGTGTGCAGCGGGTGGCGCCGCCAAGCGTCCAGCGTGCGCCACACGTCGACCGCCACCCAGACCAAACCCAGGCCGAGCGCCACGGCTACCGCCAGCGCCACACTCGCCAAGGGTACGCCGACCGCGAGTGCGATGGCGCACACCGCGGCGGCCGCGGCGAGCGCCAGCACCGTGCTGCGGCTGGGGATGATCTGGCGCATTCGGATCAACTCACAGGCGCGGAGCCTCGACGCTGTCGAGCACCGCCGCCAGCAGTTCGCCGACTTCGCGTCCTTCGAGCTGCGCATCCGGCGCCAGTTGCACGCGGTGGCGCAGCGCGGCGAGCGCGTGCTGCTTGATGTCGTCGGGCGTCACGAAATCGCGGCTCTGCATCAGCGCGGTGGCACGCGCGGCCCGCACCAGCGCAATCGCGCCGCGCGGTCCCGAGCCCGAAGCCAGGCCCGGCCAGCTGCGCGTGGCGCGCACGATGCGCACCGCGTAGTCGAGCACCTTGTCGTCGACACGGATGAACGCCACCATGCGCTGCAGCGCCAGCACCATGCGCTCGTCGAGCCTGGGGCTGATGGCTTCCAGAGGGAACTGGTCGCCCGTCTGCTGCTCGGTCGTGCGCTTGACGATGGCGGTCTCTTCGTCGTGCGGCGGGTAGCCGATGTCGATCTTGAACAGGAAGCGGTCGAGCTGCGCTTCGGGCAGCGGGTAGGTGCCTTCGGTGTCGATCGGGTTCTGCGTGGCCAGCACCATGAAGGGCCGCGGCAGCGCGAGCGTCTGGCCTTCGAGCGTGACCTGGTACTCCTGCATCACCTCGAGCAGCGAGCTCTGCGTCTTGGCCGGTGCGCGGTTGATTTCGTCGGCCAACAGCAGGTTGGTGAACACCGGCCCGCGGTGAACGCGCAGCGCGCCGATGGGCGTGCCAGCATCGCCGCGTGATTCGAGCACCGAGTGGCCGGTGATGTCCGACGGCATCAGGTCGGGTGTGAACTGCACCCGCGCATAGCTGAGCGACATGGCCTTGGCCAGCGAGCGTGCCAGCAGCGTCTTGCCCAACCCGGGTACGCCTTCGATCAGCACATGGCCCGAGGCGACCAGCGCCACCAGGATCTGGCCGACCGCCTGCCGCTGGCCGACCACTGCCTTGCCGACTTCGTTGCGCAATTCGTCGAGCAACTCGGCCGCGCGGCTCAGGTCCGTGGGTTTGATCTGCATGGTCTTCCTTATTTGCGGGGAGTGGGGTCGCGCTGCAGCAGCAGGCGGCGCGCGGTTTCAAGCAATTCGAGGGTGGCGGGCAGGTCGACGCGGCGGCGCGCCAGGCTCTTGTCCAGCGCCAGGCCGAGCGCCTGGGCGTTCTGGCTCGTAGCCTGCGCAATCGCCAGCGCTCGCTCGGTGCGGCCGAGCCTGTCGTAGTGGCGCACATGGCTGCGCGCCACGGTCTCCAGGGCGCGGATCTGGGCCGCGAGCAGGGCTTCCGGCCCCTCGCGGCGCAGGAACTGCGCGGTGCCTGCGATCTGCTCGGCCATCGATCGGCGGCCCGGCGTGGCGGCTGTCGCCAGCGGCCCGAAGCGCCGCGCGCCGCGCCACAGCGCCAACGCCAGCGCGGCGGCGGCCAGCAGCACCGCCACCCAGGCTTCGTGCCACAGCCAGCGCAAGAGGTGCGGGCGCTTCTCTTCGGTGACGAACCAGATGTCGGCGCCCTGGCGGGCTTGGAGTGCGGCCACGGCCAGCAGGGCGTTGTCGCCGCGCAGCACGATGTCGTTGCTCAGTAGGCCGGAGGGCATCAGGGCCGTGACCTGTCCGCGGCCCAGCGGCGCGCGCACTGCCCAGAGGTTGCCGTCGCCTTCCAGGAGCCACGACGGCGCCACGGTGGCGCGCACGGTCCAGTTGAAGCGCGACCAGGTGCACACCTTGAACGGCTGGCGCGGGCCTGGGTAGCTGGCGGGCACGGTGTCGGGCTCGTGGCCATCGCGGCAAGGAGGCTTGTTCGGCCTGAAGAGGGTGGGAGACGATGCGGGTGCGGCACTTGGTGCCGGGGTGTCGTCGTCTTCGTCCATGTCGTCGTCATCGTCATCCTCGGTAGCCGCCGGCGCACTGGCGGCGGGCTTGCGCGGCTTGGCCGGCGGGTCCACGCGCTGGATCGGCAGCCAGGCCTTCAACTGCTTGTGGTTGATGTCGCCGGCATACATCACCAGGTGGCCGCCGCCCTCGACCCAGGCCTTGAGCTGCTGCGCGCGCTCGGGGAAGAGGTCCCAGTACCACGAGTTCAGCAGCAGCGTGGCCTGCGGCGGCGGCAGCTTGGCCAGGCTGGTCGGCGTGGCCACCGTGGCACCCAGCCGGCGCACCAGCTGCTGGGTGACGTAGAGGTCGTTCTTCGCGGCCTCGCCATGTGGAGGAATCGGCACTTCCACCTCGACCCATTCGGTGCACGAGGCCAGCCATGCGACGGCGCCGAGCACCAGCGCCACCAGCAAGCCGCGCAGCAGCCAATCGCGGTTCACCGTGAACGTGCTCATGCTGCGGGTTGCGCCAGCGGAGCGGCGCGAAACTGTGTGTCGAAGTCGGCGCACAAGGCGAGCACGCTGCTCGATTCGGGCAGGCGCGCGCCATAGACCGCCAGCTGCCAGGCGGTCACCAGCCGGCCGAAGAAGGCGCTGCGCTCAGGTGCGAGCCGGGCTGCCGCCAGGGCCATGCATTCGCCCTCGGTGCTGGCGGCGCGGATCGGCACGGCGTGCTGATGCACCAACCGCGACAGCGCGCCGCGGTACAGCAGCGACAACGCGGCGCGGTGCTCACCACGCTGCCACAGCGCCGCGGCCGCTGCGCCGATCTGGTCGGGCAGGCTCTCGGGGCGGATGTCGAGATCGCGCACGTGGCTCGGCAGTGCGGCATGCGGCCCCTTCACGGCACCGGCCCGCACGCGGATCCAGCGCCGCAGTCCCACGATGAAGAGCGCCACCGCCAGCGCCGCGAGCACCCACACCACGGCGCGGCCGGCTTCGGTCATCCAGCGCGCGAAGTCGCGCAGCCAGTCGGGCAGGCTGCTCGGCTCGGCCTTCTTTTTGGGGTCGGACTTGTCTTTCTTGAAGCGCAACGTCTTCTGCTTGTGAACGCCCGAGAGGTCGGGGTCGGCGCGCAGCTTCTCGACTTCGGCGTTCACCTGCTCGCGAGTCGGCGCGGATGCCGGCTCGGCCGCATTCACGCTGCCGGCCATCAACACGAGAGCTAGCAGGCACGCCCTAGAACGCACGGCGGAACTCCTGCTCGATGTCCCAGGCCTCGAGCTGTACCCGGCGGTTGAGGTACATCGCGAAGCCGGCGGCCACGTAGAAGGGCTCCAGCACGGCCACGGCGATTCCGTACGCGCCAGCCAAGCATAGTGCCGCGCCCACGCTGTCGTCGCGCGCCAGCCAGGTGAACAGGTTGCCGCGGGCCTCTTCCGGTGCGAACCACAGGGTCATGGCCAGCAGGCCGAACATCAGCGCGACCTCGACGTTGGCAAACGCGAAGTGCATGCCGCCCGCCGCGCAGCGCTGGCTACGCAGCAGCTGTGTGCGGCGCTGTTTCCGCGCCGCGCCGCGCTGGCCTTCCAGCTGGTAGATCGGTTGCGTGAACGAGCGCCACGGCGACAACCGGCGCCACAGCAGCGTGCTGAACAACTGCTGCCACCACACGCTGCGCTGGGCCTGCCAGAGGTCGGAGGCGCGCGTGGACTGCCCGAACACGGCGCGCGACAGCACGAAGAGCACGCTGCGGTCCAGCCAGGGTTTCAACCAGAAGATGATCAGGCTGGGCAGCCAGGGCGAAATCTCCACCGTGGCGAGTGCCAGCGCGAACACCACCACATACACCGGCGCGCAACTGCGCCACACCGAGCGCGCGTTCGACTGCAGCAGGCGTACGCCCAGGTCGGCGGCCTCCCACATCGGGCGCGGCCGCAGCTCGACGGCAATGGCGTCAACCCGCATCCGGCACTCCACTGCCCTTGGCCGGCCGGCCCTGCCAGCCGAGGTAGGCAAGCACCAATGCCCAGCAGAGGGCGCCCACGCCGTATTTCACCGCCGGCTCCAGCCAGCGAGCCGATGACCAGAAAGCCTCGACCGCCGCAGCGGCGACCAGCATGCCGATCACGCCGTAGATCACGGTGATGGCGTCGCCGGCAGCATGCTTCAGCGCTTCGACTCGTGTGCGCCGGCCGGGCGCCAGCAGCGCGTAGCCGAGCCGAAGGCCCGCTGCCCCCGAGAGCACGATGGCCGTCAGCTCGAAGGCGCCGTGCGTGACGACGAAGGAGTAGAAGTTCTCGCCGTGGCCACGCGCCGTGAGGTAGCCGGCCACGCCGCCGAAGAACACGCCGTTGAACACCAGGAAGAAGACGCTGCCGATGCCGGCGAACAGGCCGCCCGCGAAGCACTGGAAGCCGAGGCCGATGTTGTGCATCACGTAGTAGCCGAACATCTGCCAGTCGGTCGACGCATCGCGGGTGCGGCCGAAGGCGCTGGCGCCCTCGTCGTACATGCTGTCGAATTCTTGCGCCTGCTGCGCGTCGGCGAGGTGAAGAATGAAGCCCGGGTCGCGCCAGGTGGCCCAGCCCACCGCGATCATCGGCAGCACGAACAGCAGCGTCGCGGCCAGCAGGTACCAGCGGTGCGCCCGCACGCTCTGCGGGAAGTCGACCAGCACCAGCTGCTTCAGCCGCCCCAGGCCGTAGTCGTGGCGGCGGTAGATCAAACGGTGCGCCCGCTGCGTCAGCGATTCGAGCCGCTGCGTCAGGTGGATCGGGTAGGCGCGCGCCTGCGCCAACGCCAGGTGCTCGCAGCTGCGGCGGTACAGCTCGGCCAGGCGTGCGCCGTCGAGTGGTGGCCGCTTCACCTTGGCCGCAGTCTTGTCGTGCTTCTTGGGCAGGCGCTTGTTTTCGGCGCGGTCGAGTGCCGCTTCCAGCTCTTTCCAGAGCGGCGCGTTCTGCGTTTCGAACAGCAGCGGCGTCATCGGCTGCCTCCACGGCGGTGGCCGACCAGCCATTGCGCCACGCCGAGCAGTTGCTGCGTGGCGTCGCCCGCATGGTTCGGCGTGATGGAGCGTGCGAGCACGGCCAGCTCGTCCAGCCGCGCCGGCGTCAGCCGCGAGGCCCTGCCGGCCCAGGCCACGATCGCTGCCTGTTCGCTCGGCGCCAGCGCGCGCGCCGGTGCCATGGCGGGCGCGGCGGGCAGCTCTCCGTGCAGTGCCACCGTCTCGCGGTAGACGACCAGCGTGCCGCCGGCCAGGTCGCCCAGGCGCTTGAAGTCGCGCCGCAGCAGCATCGAGACGAGGCCGAAAGCGTAGAGGAACGGAAAGAAGTCGGCCGCACGCAGCAGGTTGCGGGTGATGGATGCAGCCGGCGTGACCGGCAACCCGGAGTCCATCACCACCTGCAGGCCGAACATGCGCTTGCCTGGCGTGGCGCCGGCCCGCATCAGCTCGAACACCACCGGGTAGAACCACTCCAGCAGGAAGTAGCTGACGAGCAGCAGGCCCCGACCCATGCCGCCGAAAGGAACCGACACCATGCTGATGGCGAGGTAGATGCCCAGCCGCACGCCCAGGTCGACCATGTAGGCCAGCACGCGCGGCACCACGCCGGCCGGCCGCAGCGAGAGCGCAATGCCTTCGGGCGTTTCGGCGGTGTACAGCGTATCGAGCGACACGAGCGAGGGAGTCAGGCCTTGATCACGGCGGCGCTGGCGAGCGCGTCGTCAACTGCCGCACGCGGCGGTGCATAGCGTCTATCGTTGTCCACGCTTCCCATCAGCTCCTCCCGAGCGTTGTCTTGTCGGACGATTCTGCCCGAGCCGGGCCGGGTGCAGAATCGGCTTTCTGCTTTCTTGTTTGCACGCAGCCCGGAGATTGCCATGAACGCCGCTGTTCCCTCCCACGTGTTGCCCCTTATCGAGCGCCGCCGTGTGCCGGTCGCCATGCACGAGGCGCTGAAGGCCCGCTTCGGCGAGCGCTGTTCCGCCGCGCTCGCCGTGCGCGAGCAGCACGGCCGCGACGAGTCGCCGTTCGACGTGGCGCCGCCCGAGCTGGTGGTGTTCTGCGAAAGCACCGACGACGTCGCCTTCGTTGTGCAGCAGGCCGACGCTCATGCGGTGCCGGTGATCCCGTTCGGCGTCGGTTCCTCGCTCGAAGGCCATTTGCTGGCGGTGCAGGGCGGGGTGAGCATCGACCTCGGCCGCATGAAGGCCATCGTCT
>Ga0307515_10004326_pt1 | contig 29457 bp, 15 predicted proteins | sample 17_EM_MG_FD_194513 | JGI IMG/M metagenome (GOLD analysis project Ga0307515, IMG submission 194513) | Populus trichocarpa ectomycorrhiza microbial communities from riparian zone in the Pacific Northwest, United States - 17_EM | ecosystem: Host-associated > Plants > Roots > Unclassified | place... | reverse complement strand
CTCCTAATAGTTTCTTATTATTTTATAGTTTAGCTTTTCTACTAAGTGTATCTACTCTTATATTCTTAGTTCCTTTAGTATACTAAATCTTAAAATAGTATTCTATAAGTATCTCTACCTATCTAACTTATCTTTAATTAAGTTCTTTTGTTATTAGGAACCCTATTAGGTTCTTATAATCCGTTTTAACTATAATTAGTTTCTCTACACCTTATAAGAATGCTCTCTATTCCTTAAGTACTATAACTATACCTAATAATTCCTTATTATAGACGTTATAGTTTAACTCTAGTAGTATTATCTTCCGACTATAATACGATACTAGATACTATATGTCTTTATACTTCTATAGCAAGTATACTCCTAGTGCGTAGTTTAATATATCTATTTCTATAACCGTATCTAGTCCTAGTTAGTAGATTTTAAGGATTAGCTTCTAGGTAAACAACTCTTTAAGTTCCTTAAACAACTTCTTTTATTTATCTCCCCATACCTATAGTTCCTCTTTCTTTGTAAGCCTAGTAAATGGTTTAATATTCTTTAACCACTATACTATAAACCTGCTATAGTAGTTATAAACCCCTAAAAATAACCTTAACTATGTTACATTCTCTAGTTCTTACCAACTTACTATAGCTTTAATCTTCTTTAGGTCTATACTAATATAACCTAGTTTAATAATAAATTTAATAAAATCGGTCTTTTTTATAAAGAACTTATATTTCTTAATTGCTACTAGCATCTGATCTTCTTATAGTCTCTTTAAGACCCATTTAATATATTCCCTATGTTCTTCCTTAGTTATTAAGTAAATAATAATATCGTTAAGGTATACTATAATAAACTTATTAAGGTATTCTTCTAACACACTATTAATTCTTTTTTAAAATATTACTAGTATATTTATTAATCCAAATTGCATAACTAATAGCTTATATAGTCCTTCTCTTAATCTAAAAGCTGCCTTTTATTTGTTACCTTCCTTAATTCTAATCTAATAGTACGCCTATCTTAAATCTATCTTAGTAAAGATTTACGCATTGCCTATCTAATCTTAGATTTCGCTAATTAAGGGTAAAGGATACCTATCCTTTCGAGTAATGCTATTTAATTATCTATAGTTAATACATAACCTAAGTTTTCCGTTTTTCTTTAGTATAAACAGTACTAGATAACCTGCTAATAACTATAATGGTCTAATATATCCCTTTTATAAGTTTTCCTAGATAAACTCTTTAAGTGCTTTAGACTCTTCTTTAGTAAGCTTATAGGTTAGAAAGAACCTTAGACTTATTTCTAGTTCTAACTTTATCTTATAGTCCTATCTATATAATCTACCAGCTTTTTACTTTCTAGGCTCCATAGTTTCTTACCGTATTTATAGTATCTTTTTAGTACGTAACTTAAGCCTTACTTAGTCTCTTCATATATTACTCCAACTTAGTACTATACCAACTTAGTTTGTTATTGCATTTTATAGTATTAAGTATCTCTAATATCAACCTAGCCTATAATCTAATTAATCTTTGGATTATATTCCTATAACTAAGGCATTCCTAATACTGCCTCATCCCGTCCTAATGGTAGGATATTAAAAGACATCTTAACTCATCTTCCTTTAATAGTTATCTAAATAGGTCCTATTTTAAGATTAATAATCCCTCCTCTATAGACTATTAGATCTCCTAAAATTGTAACTAATAGGTAAAATTATTCCTTCTATCTATAAGGTAATCCCATTCTCTTAACTATTACTAAAAAGATATAGTTCCGCGTTACTCTACTATCTATTAGCGCTTTAAACTGCTAATCTTACCATTTAACTTATAAATTTAGGTGTTGTTCTTAAATTCCTTTAAGGGTCTAAGGCTTTACTACTGGCTCCCTTTAGTCCTATAGGCCTCTACTTTTCCTAACTATTAGCTACTTAATTTTATTATACTTAGCTCGTTCTTTAGCTAATACCTAGTTTATTTTTTATCTTCTATATACTATAGATATATATTCTCTAGGTATTTCTACTACTATTATTTATCTAAGCATTCTTCTATAAGGAATCTTTCTGGTTAAAGTATTAAGTCTCCTAACTCTTAAACTTCTATTAGATGCCAGCTATATATATACTTAGCATTCCTATACTATTGCTTATCTAGCGCCTAATATATCCTTATAGGGTATTTCCAATTCTTTTCCTTCGGATTTTTATATATTTTATATATATTGTCCACGTATATAATCCATAATAGCGTATAGTGTGCTAGGTGCTTTAGGTTAACTCTTAACTCGTCTTTATCTTTAAGTTTAAACCTTTACCGTGTCGATCTAAACGTTATAACTTTATTTGTAGGTACTAAGATACGCCTCTTACTTCTCTAGTCCTCTAATTATTCCTTTAGATCCTTTAGCGTTATAATTAAGGCTCCTTTAATACAAGTTATAGCCTTCTCTGTAATAGGGTAGTCTTGGATAACTCGTTTATCTAATTATATATAGAAATCTTCCCACTTATTATTATATCGCTATCTATACCACTTTTAGTATAGCTATTAGAGTATATACAGCTTTTCCGTAAGGAAGTATCTTCTTATTATTACGTCGTAATAGCCTTTTATATATTATTCTTTAAATCTAATAGGGATCCCTAGATCCTCTTTATTTTCCAGTTTAATAAGCCACTTAGCTCTTAGTATGCCTACCCTAGGCCTATTAGTAATTCTTTATATAGGTACTCTATCCCTTATGCAACCTAATATACTAGATCTCTTATTTAGTTTCTATTCTTACTATACGATAATTCTTTATCTAAATTCTTCTATAGTTTCTTTTGGTTTATATCTCGCAAATAAATCCTTAAAGTCTTCTTACTTCTTAATTTTAGTATTAACATTTTGATCCAATTACTAAGCCTTACTTATAATTTCTTTAATAGTCCTTATTCTATTACTAAAATCTTGGTCCTATAAGATTCTTAATTCTAAGCTTACTTCTATCTTAAGCTTTACTCTAGCCTTAGTCCAACTAGGCTTTACAAGTATTCTTATCTTATCTTAAAAGTCTTAAATCTCACTTATCTCGTCTTAAGAATCTTATACTTTTAGAAAACTTCGTCCTAAGCTTATTTATATATTACTAAACTAAGCCGTTACTCTGCTCTATCGGTTACCGTCTATTATAGGTCCTTAAGCTTACCTTATCTTATCTTAAGAATCTTAGTCGTCTCTTATCTCGTCTTAAGAATCTTAAGTCTATAGCCTTTTGCCTTTATTAAGTGCCAAAGTAGTTCGCTATTTTACTTCTCTTATATCTTATAAAGCGATAAACATCGTATCTAGTAGGGTCTTAATCTCTACTAATATTCCCTATTCCGTAGTAGAATTATCCTCTGCCTCTTATATAACATCTCTAAGGTCTATATACTCCTAGTAAGCCGCCTTTATTACTTTATTATTATAGAATGTTTCGCCTATATTAAACTTATTATCCTTAATATCCGATCTGCGAACTAATTTATTAGTTCCTTTATATTCTACTAGTTATAGCTCTTATAGCTAATAGCTTGCGCTATACTTAGCGTCTTTATAAATTTAGTATGCATTATTATAGCAAAACGCAAAACTTTTAATTAAACACTCTTTTGTTCCTTATAGTATATTATCGTCCCTTTATATATATATATCGTCTACTAGTCTTATCCCTTTTACTATATAGTAACTCTGCCCACTTCTATAGTCTTTAACGTAATAACCTTATTTTCCGCAATTTATATAAGCTCCTTCTTTAAACTATTTTTCTTATTATAGAGTCCGCCTAAACGTCTTCTGCTATTACAATCCCTAGTTTAGCCTCTGCTCCTTAGACCTTTAATTACTTAATCCTTATCCTCTAGGTTTCCATAATTTCCTATTTTATTTCCTAAATTCTTTAGTACTACTTAGGTCCATTAGCTCTACACCATACTATAGTTTTTAATTTAACTTTAGTTATTGCGTACTCTACGCCTTATATAACTATAAAACTCTATCCTAGCCTCTTTTAGCCTACTCCCTTTAGTAGATCTAATTATTAATTTTAATTACTTAATCTATTAGATCCCGTAGGGTTTCTATATCTTTTATTAGAATAATCGCGTCCTAGACTTTAGCCTTAAGTCCTTATTTATACTATACCATAAGCGCCTTATTATTCCACTTAACTTATATTACTAACGTCTGGAACTATATCGTATACTTAATTACTAAGGTTTATTGCATAATATCTTAGAGTTTTCTTTCCGCTATAGTTACTGCCTCTAAGTCTCTAAATATTTATATAAGTCGCTCTATAAACCCTTCCTAGCTTATAAACATAAACCGTACTTCTTAATTAGTGGTTATTATTCTATTCACTTATATTTCTATAAAGTAAGATTTAAACTACTTAAGTACCCTTCCTAATAGGAATAGTCCCGCATATACTATTCGATCTATAGGTATTAGCAGCTTCGCTCCTTCTTACGTTACCTTAAAGTACATTTGCGTAAGAAATCCTTTAAGTTTTAATCTTTCTCCTAAGTACCTTTTAATTAATAGTAGCTTAATCTTTACTGCTCCTATCCCATTAATCCTATTTTCTATTATTATATTATTTTCCGTTAGCTAGTTAACTATCTCTTATAATTATCCGACCGTCACAGGTTGCTATAAGTTAGTGTCTGCTATACTAGTATCGTTTCCTAACCTTAAAGTAGTTGCCGCCGTTAATAGCGTTATAGTAGCTGCTTTTAGTGGCATATTGTTTAACTTTATTAATACCGTAACCTTAGTAGTAAATATATAATAAAGCCTTATAGCAGGAACTACGGTAGACTTATTAATAGGCTAGGTATATAGGTAAATAGGAAGTTAATAACGTAGTAATAACTAGTAGAGTGGTTGCCTAATAGATTAACTCTAATTATATTCTAAGATTCACTATAAAGAGAAGGAAACTATCTGTAGAGACCATACGTCCTTAAATATATAACTCCTCCCCATAGTAAAGGTTGAGTACGTTAGTACGTTAGTACGTTAGTACGTTAGTATATCGCGTTCCCACATTCCCACGTTTCCACGTTCTAAATTTATAACATAACTAGCCACGTAACTCGGCTACCCCTCGTCCTATAGCTTAATCGGTTCCAGCGCCTTCCGTACTATCTTAACTAACCCGTTTATATCTGTTTTTAGTAGTTATACTACTGCTAATATAAGGTCCGTAACAAATTGGTTGTCTCCTAAAATAATTATATTATTAGTTTATATGCCAATGATTCTAAATAGGGTTCCCGTAGTTATAATAAGGAAGCATAAATTAAATATAGAAGTAGTTATTAAAAGTTTCTCTTTGTGGTGCTTGCTATAGGTGGCCCACTAATAAGTTCCTGCCTCTGCGATTCTATATAGTGGCTTAAGTATAACTATAATTGTATCTTCGGGATATTAGTGGCGAATTTACTCTAAAAGGTATGCTAATATTAAGCGCTAAAGGTGCATCTCTAATTGGGTATAGGCCTAGGTAATATCTTATAAATAAACCGCTATTCTATTCTTTATTAAGGAGAGAGCTAGCGCAATAATAACTCGCTAACTAGCTCGTTAAATTGTAGGAGACTACGTAAAAATTACCTCCTTGCTATTATTGTTATAGCCTTAGATAATAAGCCTTAATTTCTTAAATAGGGTGTCAGTAGCTCTGCCCTTAATCTCGTTAACTATTTTTAACTTAAAGATACGGACTCCATTAAATTTGGTAGGGTTATACTTCTTAAATTTAAAGACTCCTCTTATAATAAGACTATCGATCTCCTACTTGTCAGATGCTTAAAAAGGAGCTCCTGGAGTTATAATACAACCTTTCTTTTAGAGCTGTTTTGCGAGTTCAAAGTCAGCCTTCTCCTTAGCTGTTATAAAGGCCATTAATAGCTTAACTCCATTCTTAATGGCGGCAACAAATTGCTCTTTAAAATTAATAAGATGTTGGCAATTTCGTAATCCCTTTAGGCGACCTCTACCGCGTCGTAGTTGCGGCGTATCTACTACAATTATATTAAAATCGTGGCTCTCCTTTAGGGCATCTTCTATAGCATCCTATAAAGGCTTGGAACTATTATCTTTATAATAAGGCTTAATAATAGTTAAACGGAATTAAGTGGGTCCGTAAGGCATCTAAATAGTATAAGTTTAACTATTAATTATAATAAGTTAATGTGGGCCTAACTATCCTCCCTTTTTACGCTATATATATACCTTAGACTAGAGTAGTAGATTAAGCATAGTTAAGGTATTTAGGCCATTTCTTATTCCTAGTACATCGTTAACCTAGCGTGTGGCGTAGAGACGTCATACCTCCTTTATTGCCTTGTAAATAGCCTTAGCTTATTGTATAATAGAGGGAGATAGTAAAGAATTATTAGTTATTTAAGCGTAGGCGCTAAAGACTAGCAATATAGGTACGAGTCTATTCGGGCCAGTAGAATTATTAATGGCTTTAGTAGCTATTTATAAGGTAAGTTCTTTACTAGTATCCTCTAGTTCTAAAAAGATAATCTTATATACGCGGCGTAATAGTACGTAATATCGCTCTACTTTTTTAATACTATTATATACCTTAATAGGGACTTCCTTAACCTCAATTACCATTGCCTTTATCTATTATTAAAACTCTACTAATAAGAAGTTCTTTCCTATATTATAGACGATTTAATTAGGGGGTCCTAGGTAGATATTAATCTAGTATAATTAAAGGGTATCCTATGCGTTCCTAGCTAATATATCCTTTAAGAAACATGCGGCTTAGAAGGAGGTTAAGAAGTTAATAACTTAAAGTACTGGCTTGCCGCTAAGATATATAACGTTAACAATAATATAGAAGTTAAAGTTATAGTTATCTTTAAGGGTAAACTTAAATCGGCTAGGGGACTTCTGGTTTATTTAGTAGTAATAGTAGTACTTTATAAGATGCTTAATTGCCTTAACCTTGACTTTATGGCCTACTTACTAAAGAACCCTAAGCAATTAATAAACGAATAGGTGGCCAAATTAACGGTATAGTTAACATAACTTTAACTTAGTTAGGTGGCTCTAAGCAATACTCTTTTCTAGTTAATAAAGGAGTAACTAAGGGTGACCCTACTTGCGTATAATAGGTACCTAATTATCTCCCTATATAAGCATATTCTTAAGGTTATTAAGCTTAACGCCTAATTTGTCTATATCTCCAATGCAAAATAAAAACGGAGTATTTATAGAAATAACGTGGAAAGTGATACACCCTAAGGGGGTTTAGACCCTAATTATGCCGAGAGAGATTGCGGTACCCTTGCTAAAACGTATTATATATTAGCCTACCATTAATTAGTTAATCTAGATAGAGGTATTAAGTTATTAAAGGGCTTAAACTTAAGGTTCTTCTACTATAGATACTCTTACGGCTCTAGTATCTGGTATAATACTATAGAAGACATTTGCCGAGTATCTATTATTAAAGGAGAACGCGGAGCTCTCCTTTGGCTCGTTAAAGATATCTAACTTTTTATAATAGAATGGAGCGTAGATTAGTTATTAAGAATAGTAACGGTTTATATACCATCTACCTTACTATACTTAGTAAAGTATTGGTTAGGTAAGTAGTTCTTAATTTCTATATTTATAAGAAGCTGTTCGGCCTTATTAACCTTACCCTTAAGATCTTCTACGCCTTTATATTAAACTAGGAAGCTTTAAAAGTAGGTTATAGTAATTTTACAATTTCTAACATTTCTTATACTCTAATAAAACTTATTATATACCTCCTTTTGCTTACTAAGGGAGTGTCTAGTTAACTAGCAATTTGGCTTCTTATAAACGTAGCACTTCTTTTAGCAATTACTTCGAAATGAACCTCCACGAGGACCTCCACGATTGCCTTATAGTTAATATTAATTATACCCTTTACCGTATTCCCTACTACGGCCACTATATATTCAGTTAGTCTAGTTATAATTATATTAGTTAGGAATACTTAGTTAGGTAAGGTTTTCGGCATAAAACTATTAAGATTCTTATATTCGCGTTATAGTACCTACGGCAGAGCGTAGCTTAGTATATACTCCTTTAAACGTATCCATAGGTTTATATAACGCTAAATTGCACTTAAGAACGCCACGGCAGGCTAAGATAACCTAGTCCCTTAGACTGTTCTTATTTTAGTAAGTTTTAGTAAGGCTATATTAGATTTTCTAGAGTTTATTAAAGAGTAGTTAAAGGCACTCTAAATAAGTCTTTATTAAGTTAGAAGCGATAACTCTTTAGAATATAGTCTCCCGCTATTTAGATATATAAAGTTAGCAATTCTTATTAGTCTTAAAATGGGCTTTAGTGAGCTAAAGTATTATATTAAAGCTATAGTTTCTACCCGTAATATAGTCGTAATAAAATATCGCCGCCCGTCCCTTTAATATAACTAAGAAAGCATAATAAAACTAGTGGCATTAGATTCTAACCTTGCTGTAGTAGTTATAAAAGACCTATAGTTTTATTCCGAGTATATCGTATAGTTCTTCTTTAAACTTCTTCTCTTCGTCCAAATATACCTTTATTAGATTCGTGACTTCTTATAGTAGAGGCTTACCAGTTAGCTAGGGTAGAGGAGCTAAAGGCAGCAAAGGTAGAGGAAGAGTACCTCTAGGTAGGAGAGCACCTCTAGGTAGGAGAGTACCTTTAGGTGGGATAGTAGCGTTCTAGGGGTTTCGTTCTAAATTAAAGTTGCCTTCTAAAGAATACGGGTTGGTTTTGGGTTTCCGTAGTTAACGTATAATCTTAGCTTCCGTCTATACTAGTTCTTTTATACTAATAATAACGGCCTAGATATTACTGGTAATTAGGTTACCGTTTTTAGTAATATATACCCTATTCCTACAGAGGAAGTCTTAAAAATCCTAAACAATATTAACATTGCTAAGTGCCCAGGTATTAGCGGTCCATCCTATAAAATCCTCCCTAAAATATTCCCACAGCTATAGATCGGCGTAGTATCTACTTTAGTAGAATATAATACGGTATAGGAGAAAGCTGTTAACTTATTTTACGGTATAAGTTATTATATTAATAGTAAATTCATCCTAATCTTTATTAATAAGTTTCGCGTACGAAGCTACCCCTAGTGGTAAGGAGTCTTCCCAGTTGTTTAAGGTAGGCGTAGCCATATTTTTGGGGGGAGGGAAGTGTTATTAGGGTAGGGATTGTCGTTTAGTACGCGTTTATAACGTATATTTGCGATTATAGGGCTTAAGACTAGTTCTGGCCTTAAATCGCGAAGACTTATAAAGCGTGTTGTTCTATATAATAGACACAAGAATCTATAATTTAGGAAAGGCTTAGGACCAGTTCTGGCCTTTAGATCCTTAGATTTATAAAAGAGTTCTATTTAAGGTTTAGGACCAGTTCTAACCTTAAAAGACAGCTTCCTTTAGCACGAGTAGCACTGGTATAGTGGCTTATCTCTTCTTAGTGGAATACCTAGCTGTTCTGTAGTATAACAGTGAAGTTAACCACTAATTAGTGTTGGTAATATAAGGTGATATCACGTATCTACAAGTTGTAGGTAGTATTATGGTTGTTCTATATTCCTCTTGCTTAAGGAAGGGCGAGGAGCTTGAGGCTCCTCGCCACGCTAGTGCCGCGGCGACACGTGACGGCAACTTGCCTGTATTCCCAATATTATAATTTAAATATATTATATACTAAGACTATAGCTAGTATATTTACACTATTAGAGTTATTTAAAATCAATATATATTAGAAAAAGGACTTAGTTTATACTAAATATATATTTATAATCTCTTAAACACTTTATAGAGGAATTTTTAGGGTAGTAGGGGCAGGAAAGGGTAGTGTAACATTCTATTAGCTTAGGAGTTTATAGGAGTTAGTATATATCGCTAACTAAATCTCGCTGTTTTTACTTAGGTGGCCTTTACGTAATAATCGTATAATATAGATTTACATAACTGATTACGTAATGTATATTGACAATAGCTATTTACGTCGTCGTCGTTGTTATCATTGTCGTCGTCGTCTTCTTTAAGCAATAGCACTAGCACTGTTCCGACTGATACTGGTATATACGATATTCCGGAACATTTCTACCTTATTCTAAAACAAGTTGTCCTTGTTCTAAAATAAGTCGTATATTGCTTTAATTGGCTCCATTCTGGATTGCTTGCCTTATTCTAGAAAAGATCTTTAAAGGTTAGGCTAATTACTAGGTGGTATAGTAGGTAGAGGCTTGCTAACGCCTATACGCATACTATAAGTCATAAAGTTCTTTAAAATAGATGCATTTTATACCTTTATTTTTCTTTGTTTCTAGATTTAATTAGTAAATAATTATTGTATAGGGTCTAAAATAACCTTAAATTACACTAACTATGCCTATATAACGTCGCTAAAAGATCTACTTAATAAGTGTATATTTAGTGGTTAAATAATATTTTGTAATTAAGCGTAAGGCATTTTATAGGGCTCTCGTAAGCTCCTTTATAGTATTAATTTTGCTTAAAAATTACCTAATTAGGCTTAGCGTAGGGGCTATTATAAACTTTAAAAAAAATTTATTAATCCTTTCTTACCTATCGCCTCTATATACGACTTAATTAGATCCTTAATAATATACGCACCTTTTCTGTAAGTTCTAAATATATATTTAACTCTACTACTAGCTTAAATCTAATACTAGCGATAGCAATGTCGTCCTCCGCGTCTACCTCCGCGCCTACCTTTACGCCCGCACCTAATACAGCTTCCTTACCTCCTATTAATACTCCTACCGCGAATAAAGACTACAACGCTAGCTAAGCAGTTATTTCCTTCCTAGTTATAGTAAAGCCTGCCTTTACTAAGTATCTAAAAGAAACCTAAAACGCCTTAATAAAGCGTGTTATATAGAAAAAATATAACAATATTATTTTTTGGCTAACTAATTTAGGTTATAAAGCTCTCTTATAGGCTAAACACAACGCTAAATTAAAGACTAAGAGCTGCTAGTTTATATAGAAATAAGGCGAAGAGCATATACGCGGCCTCTAAAGGCGGTTAATTCGCTTACCTAACTGTAGCTTAAAGGTTGTTCCTAAGCCAGAAATATATAATACTATCGTTTGGTGCTATAAGGAGCTTTACTACATAGGGTAGAAGAAGACATATAGTACGCTTATAGCCAATTAATACGGTATACGGCTAGTAGAAGTTATTTAGCTTTTAGAACACTGCCGGGTATATATTAAGTAAGTTTAACTTTTTATAAAATTGTTAGTTGTACTAATATTCTTATAGGAGCGCTCTTAACGCTATACGGCTACTACTTAATACAATTATCTCTAGGGCTCCTTTTAATTATATTTAGGGCGATCTTATTAATATACGTAATAAGGCCGATAGTAAATATAAATAGATCCTATAGATACGTAATTACTTTAGTAAATACTATACCCTCTACCCCCTTAAGTAGAAGACCGCTAAGTAAGTCGCCGTAGCTATGCTTTAATAGATATATTATTATATTTACCCATGTATTTAGCAAAGTAATAACGGCTTAAAATTTAAAGGCGCCTTTCTTATACTACTTCGGCGTTATAAAATTAAGGTAATTAACAGCTAGCTATAATACTTTTAGTTATAAGGCCTTATAGAGCAAGCTAACGGTTATATAAAGAAGAAGCTTTATATAGTAAAGCAACTCTTAAAAACTTCGCAATGGGCGGCGGCTTACCTAATTATTATAGCCTTAATTAATTATACCTACTATAAATTAATCGGCTGTATACCTTTCTACTACCTCTATAGGAGAGATTTTTAGCTATTTACTTTAGTAGCGCCTGGCTACTAGGCTACTATAAAGCCTCTACTAGAAGTTACTAACGCCTCTAAAGCTAAGAAGGAAGAGGATCTTAATAGTAATAAGGAAGTTCTTAGTTCTCTATTAGATAAGAACAGTAATAGGCAATAGGCAGCTAAGTAAGAGTATAAGAACGATAAATATTCTAATAAGGAACCTAACAGTAGCTAGAGCTTAATCGCGGCCAAATATAAAGATAAGGAGAATAAGAATTAATTAGAAGATAAGAAGAATAAGGGTTAATTAGAAGATAAGAAGAATAAGAGTTAATTAAAAGATAGGAAGAATAAGGGTTTAATTAATCCTTATTCTCCTTATCTTCTAATTAACCCTTATTCTCCTTATTTTTTTAATTAAAGTTAATATATAGAGGCTAAGGACTCCTTTAAACCCTACTTTATCTAACAATAATTAAACCTTTAAAGGCTGCTTACCAATCTTAAGTCGAACTCGCGAGATTATAGAGGCTATGTAGTTGTTAGAATTAAGTAGATTTAAACAGCCTCCGCCTCTACTAGAAGGCTTTCCTATACTAAGCTAAAACGCCTAGATGTAATTAATAAGAGAAGAGTTTATTAAATTAAATAGATATATTATAGCTAACGCCGCTGCTAGAGCTCTATAGTAAGCTAAGTTCAATTATAATATTAAAAGAAGGCAGCGATTTATCTATTAGTAGGAGAAGTTATATCTAAATAACTAAATTAAAGATCTAAAGGATCCTTTTTATATACCTAAAGGCTCCTTTATAGATAATCTTGCTATAAGGGTTAAAGATATACGCGTATAGCTCTACCGCGTAGCTAGTGGAGTAGGCCTACCACCTATAGATTTTAATAAGTACTATAATGTCGCTATGCCTTCTTACCGGCGTAAGTTAATTCGGGCGGTAAAGGACTCTAATTACCCAATTTACTCTATACCACTATAACAAGAGCTTATACGGCAGGTGTGTAAAAGACTTAAGGAACATTAAAAGGAATTATAATTGCAGTAGCTGTAAAGTCCCTTATAACGTTTAGATTCCTCTACTTATAATTTATTAGATTTATATAAGAGAGTTTAATAGCAAGCTGCTTACTCCTATAAATAAATAAAGAAGTATAGTAAGCAGTACTACGTTACCAAATTTAATATAGGTAACGTCGTCCTTTTTAAAATTCCTAAAAAGCTTTAATATAGTACTAAAGTCTCCCGTATACCTAGCCGCATATATAAGATTTAAAATTATAGCTACTTTAAGGTTTATACTTAGTACGGAATTGTTAAAAAGCTTTTCTTAGGTAGTAAGCTTGTTAAGCCGCTAAAGATTTATAATACTCGCCTTAATATAAGCGTTAGTACAATCCTGCCGCTCTCTATAGTAGTTAAAGCCTATTTAATAACTACGCGGCCTACCTACTATAGGTATAGGTAAGGATGTAACAATTAACGATATAGCTGTTAAAAAGGAAATATAGAGTATTCTTCCTACTACTATAGAGAAAAGCCTTATATAAATCGGCTGACGGAGGACTCCTTAGGCGAGCCTCTAGTAAGAGCTTATAAAAGGCTTATTAGTACTTAAATTGGCTTTTAAATAAAGTAAGCCTAATAGGGGACTCTACTATAAGGTTCTACACAACCTTAATTAATAATAGTAGATAAGGAAGGCAACTAATTAAGCCTACTGGCGAGGCTGCAAAAGCTAAAGAAAAGGAAAATAATAAAGTAAGCAAGGTTAGCGTAGCTAGGAGAAATCTAAACCGCAATTACGCCAAACCTAATTAGGTAATTAGTTTATAGCCAGTAGAATATTAGAGGGCCCGGCTTTTAATAGATCTTAGTAGGTTTAAAGCTTTATATAATTTATAAATTTTAATATTAGGGAATATAATTAACTACCCCCTATCTAATTAGTTTCTATTACTTATAGACTATATCTATAACGTAGAAAGGCCTTTAAATATACCTATAAATCGCAGTATAACCTAGTTTAGATGGAATCTAATAGTGTTATGGTGGTTTAGGGGGGGTGGTAAAATTTAATCTCTAGAGTAATAGAAAATCTTATTAGAAAATTAAAATCTTATATTTTTATACCAGATATTGCGACTATGCTCTACTGAATAATAGATTATAATATCTAAGATATATAACCACTTATTTTGCAGCCAAAATTAAATTAATTATATATTGGTCCTTATTTATAATTATTAAGAAATAGGCAAAATCCATATATTTATTAAGAAGTTAAAAAAGCTCTATTAAATCTTAATATAGCTTTAAATCTTTTTTAGAATAAGGTAAGATCTTTTCTAGAATAAGGCAAGCAATCTGGAATAGAGCCGATTAAAGTAATATACGACTTATTCTGGAACAAGGACAACTTGTTTTAAAATAAGGCAGAAATGTTCCGGAACATTATATATACCGGTATTAGTCAGAACAACACTATAGGGCTAAGGGATAAAGTTTCTTAATATATTAATATTAACCGTAACGGGTACTATTAGATATAAGCTTTAGATTTGTCTTAACCTAGTTTTAATCTAGTTTTACCATTCTCTAGGGACCCCTATAGGGGGTACTACCTTATATATATATAGTCTCTTTTTCTTATAATTTAAATAGACAAAAGTCCTTATTCTTTACTTACTGTAGCTAGAATATGTTGCATTGGAGCATGCGACGGTTCCTTGACCCCTGACGCTAGTCTCATTTGGGTCAGGGGGAACACGCGAGGAACTACATCTTCTGCGACGCGTAGATCTTAGAGAATCAACATCTATTTACAACACCGCATAATACATATCATTGTAATATATATATTCTGCACGTTGTTAAAGTCATACCAACACTGATTAGTGAGCGCGCACAGATCAGGAGATACGCACTTACTTAAAAGACATTTACGCTCCACCTTACAAAGGCCCTATTTCAGTTAAAGAGAATTAAGGTACTTTAGATTTAGAAGACGTCTAACGCTCCACCTTAATTAGAAATACTACGAATCTACTCCGGATTTGGAAGACGTTTAACGCTCTACCTTAACTAGAGATATAGACTACTGTACTAGTAGTCTTCGCTACGTTAAGAACGCGACCACACCAAGATTGTAACTACCCTAACCACTATATTAAACCGTCCCTTAAACCACCACTTAAAACATCCTTATTCCTTTTAAGATGGCTATACCTACGAACTAGAAAGCAGAAGAGGAATAATGGAAGAACGGAATTAACGTACAAACGGCAACCGATAAAGATTTTATAGATTTTATACTATTTAAGTTATGGGAATACAACGAGTATAAGTTAATAGACAATGGACTTTGGTCTTCCTTCTAAGACGATTTTAAAATATTTAGTATTAACATATTTTTAAAAGTAAATGCACAGCACCTTTAAAGCATGTATACCTTCCTACAACACGGAGGAGTATACGTACGTATAAAGGAGAAACGTACAATATATACGCAACTCTTATTCGAATTAACCCAGGAAGAACGCCAATATTCCTAGACTTAAGAGAATTTGGACAAGGTATACAATAAGCTAGATGGAAACGGGTTTTAGTTAAATAAAATAAATAATACACTTAAGCGCGGTCTCAATTACAAAGTATTATAAGACTTAACAGTTTGTATAACCCTATTTCAACCATAATAACTATTAAGTGTCTAGACTATAACCCCACCACTATCTAGAGGAACACCAGTAGGACCTTTACCATACGTAACCCTATGACCCTAAACCGCTCCCCTCCTATAGATGCCAACTATACTAGGATGGGGTAAAGAGATTTCTAACGCAGCAAAGATGTATACAGAGGAACTTAAATATAATGGTATAAATAGCAGCTTCGATTACAAACTCACTATCTTCTATAATATCTGCAACCGATCTGATGTTCCACAAGAGGCTTATAATAAAGCTTTACTAATTATATTAATAGGTCTAGCCTTAAACTAGTACTTTAACAGCGGACTTAGTAATCTCTTATTTGAAGACGCTTATAGGCACCTTCGCAATTTCTTTAAAGGCCCTGGCTTAGAATGTAAGAACCTTAGTAAATGGAATGCAATCTTATTAAGGACGATAATAGATAAGAACACAGACAAATCGACTAGTAATTGCCTCTAAATATTAATTGATACACTCTCCCAACTATAGCATGGCTTTACCCCAGAACTACGAATAACACCATTCCTAACTAATAAACTTGTTACGTCTTGCCAGGGAATTTATATATGCTAATTCGCTGTATTAGACCCACCTTAAGAACTAGGCCCCCTTATTAATAAACTATAGTCCTTAATTACGGCTTATGAAAAATAGAACCCAGAGCAAGCTTAAACTTAAGCTTACTATATAGATCGTTGGTACTTTGGAAGGGAGAATAACTATAATTGGTATCGAAACTATAACTAATATCGAAACCGAACTTACGACCAAAACCATAACCGCGACCGCACCCGCCCTTATTTCTCTCCACGTTATAAACTACGTTGCTTTATATATGATAAGGAAGGCTGCCGATTATGGAACTATACCTAAGAAGAATGAGAAGAGTCTAAAGCCAAGTTTAGAACCGCTAATAGAGACAAGTTTGGTAAATTTAATAACCGATTTAACAAACGACTTAATTAATATATTATAGACTATAAAGATAATGATATTAACTTAGAAGAAGAGCTTAAGGAAACTTTCTAAGCACTGACTATTAATATAAATTATGAGGCAACTAACAAGAACTCTTAACTAGACATTAACCACTTCTATACCTCTTTCGGCTAAGTAGAATAGCATGAAGCAACTTCTATAGCTGCTACCCTAGCTGATAAAGCCTTTAGCTATTTGGTCACAACTATAGATAATATAATACCTCTTATGACTAAATAGGACCCCTTTACCTATAACGCAACTATATCCACGTCCCGCTATACTACAGATAACTTTATAGGCATAATGGTTAATATAGGAGCATCTAAACGATCTATAGTAGGATATGGCTAATTCTTGGCATTCTAGAGACTTGATACTGGTATATAACTTAATACTACCATAAAAGGCATGGTTAACGTATAGTTTGGCATCGGATTAACCTCATTAATTAGATTAGCCAAAGTAACTACCCTAATTGGCATAATTAAGTTTTATATTATCAAGGTTGATACCCCATTCTTACTTTACTTGGCAGATATAGATCACCTATAAGTATACTTTAATAACCTAAAAAATATGCTAATTACCCCTTGGGGCGAAGTACTGGTTATACGTTACTTTGGCTACCCTTTCCTACTTTAGAACATATCCCTATATAATTACTTAATAAAGTTATTTGATTAAAACCCTTGCTACTTAACTGACATCGAATTAAGACGACTATATCGTCGCTTTGGCTACCCCTTAGTTAAGCGTCTTGTATAAATACTTAAACGCTTAGGACACGATACTAATAGCAAGACTTTAGAACATCTCACACGCTACTGCCACCATTGTTAAAAATATAGAAAGTTGCCTGGTAGATTCAGATTTACCTTATATAATGATATTGACTTTAACTATTTAATTGTGGTTGATATTATGTATATTGATGGCGCACTACTTTTGTATATTGTTAATGAAGGAACACGATTTTAAACTGGTAGATGGCTGTAAAATATCAGCGCCAAGCATATATGGGATGTATTACGAATATATTGGATTGATACATACCTGGGACCCCCTAATATTATTATACACGATATAGGTAAGAACTTTGTAAGCAAGGAATTCAAATAATACGCTATAATACTTAGAACAGCTATAAGAAGTGTGCCTGTTGAAGCCTATAATTCAGTTAGAATGGTAGAACGCTATTATGGCCCCCTCCGTCGCATATACTATATTATTATTGTAGAACTACCGGACATTAATAAGGACATGGCTTTATAAATGGCTTTTAAAGCAATTAACGATTTTGTAGGCCCTAATGGTCTTATACCTACCTTGTTAGTATTCGGAGCTTACCTATATATGGTAGAATCCGACGCACCTAATCCTACGGTTATAAAACGAGTAGTAGCTCTTAAAAAGGCCATAGAAGAAGTTAAGAAGCTTAGAGCTGAGCGCTAAGTGGTAGATGCCCTTAATATGCGAAACGGACCTAAGACAACTGTAATTTATGACCTACCACTTAACTTACCTGTATTGGTATGGAGAGAAGGACCTATAGGCTAACCTGGCTATTGGTCTGGTCTATATAACCTGCTTAGCATTAAAAATGAGACCTGTACTATATAACTTTTATATGGACCTACTAACTTCCGTAGCATAGTTGTGAAACTATATTTGGTAGACCCTGAGATTATAGAGGATATGCAACTAGAAGATAACGAAAGCGAACTACCCCTACCTTAAACTGAGCCTAAACCTAAACCTTAAACCGAGCCTGAACCTTAACCTTAAACTGAGCCTAAACCCTAACCTTAAATTAAGCCTAGACCCTAACCTATTAAGTGTAGAAGAGGTAGACCATGTAAGTACCCTATTGAAGCAAATACCGCGAATATCTTAATTTACCTATAGGATGAGGAGGATAATGATTAACTTATAAATTCTAATTAGTTTGTAGAATTACGCCAGAAAGAGATTAAGGGATTACTTAAGAAAGGAGTTTTTGAACTAGTTAACCCTAAAGATGTGTAATAAGGCAATAGAGTATTTAACTCTAGATTTGTTGACGAGATTAAGAACTCTGGTACTGATAAAGCCTTTAAGAAGTTGAGACTAGTTATATAGGCCTATAATGACCTAGAGAAAGACCTTATGCTAACCTAATTACCTATAATTTAACGAGTTAGCTAACGCCTTATTCTCTGTATTATAGCTATGACTTAGAATAACGGTATATATCTTTACTTGCGAGATATTTTATAGGCTTATGTATAATTAGCTACGAAACTAAATTGAGACTTTTATATTAGAGCACCTCTTGAACTTAGTATAGCACTTGGAGTTTTATAAGGCACAATTCTAAAGGTTGTTAGACCTTTATATGGCATTCCTGAGGTAGGCAATTATTGGTTTAAGACTTACTATAACCACTATATTAAAGAACTAAACATAAGCTAATCTACTTATAATTTCTGCCTACTTCACCTTAATAACCCTATAAACTTGGGAATAGTTGGTTTATAGACTAATAACACCCTCTTATTTACTAACCTAGTCTTTGCAGCTTTAGAATAGGAGAAGATTAAGAAAGCTAAGTTTTTAACTAAGGAATGCGAATAACTTACGCCGGAGTACCTAATTAAGTTTAACGGAGGCATTATCCGATAATAGAATTATGTGATTACACTTATATAGGAACGCCAATGCTAGAACTTAACCCTTATTAATATTAAGGAAGCTATTACAATAACCAGTTCTAGAGGCACTATTTGTATAGTACTTATATCTAAGGACTAATACATCGCCTAATGAGCAAGAGGAGCTTATATTGCGTCTATATGCCAGCCTAAAGCTTTTTTTAATTTATCCTACGCTGCCTAGGTGATTAACCCTGATAAGAAAGACGCAAAACTACTTAATAAGAGAATTTAATGGCAAATTGAGAACTTAATAAGAGGTTTAAGCTTTGTTAAGCTTAATATAAAGACATTTTAACTGCTTATATTCACCAATTCCTTATTTGTAAATAATAAGGACCTTTTATTATAGATTGGATATATCTTAGTACTAGCAGACTTATTAAATAAGGCGAATATTGTCCACTGGTCCTTAGTTAAGTATAAAAGAATTACTAGAAGCGTACTAGCCTCCGAGTTATATGCTATAGCCTATGGTTTTAATATTGGTGCTGTAATCAAGGCTACAGTCGAATTGTAACTTAATATCAGCCTACTACTTATCCTTTGCACCGATTCTAAGTTAATTTACAAATGTCTTGTTAAGCTGGGAACTATATAGGAGAAGAGACTTATAATTGACGTTATGTGCCTACGCCAGTTATATAAAAGACGTAAAATAGCTAAAGTTAAGTGGATTGATGGAGATAGTAACCCTACGGACGCTATAACCAAAAGTAAACTATTATTGGCCCTTAAGCGACTTATTGATACAAACTGAATTAAGTTAAAGATAGTGGAATGGGTAGAACGTACCACTAATAATAGCACTAATTTAAAGACATAGGGCAAGGAAGGAAGGAAGGAGAAGTGCGTATATGGATTTTTGAAGTTATATACGACCTTCGCGTTATATAACCGCAATTTGCCGCAATCTGTGGTAATCTGTGGCAATCTGTAGCAATTTGCCGGTACCGTAACAATAGTTATAGGATACTAGTTCTTCGCATTTTAAAGTACTCCTAGTGTAGCTAGAATATGTTGCATTGGAGCATGCAACGGTTCCTTAACCCCTGACGCTAGTCTTATTTAGGTTAGGGGGAATATGCGAGGAACTACATCTTCTGCGACGCGTAGATCTTAGAGAATTAACATCTATTTATAACACCGTATAATACATATCATTGTAATATATGTATTCTGCACGTTATTAAAGTTATACTAATACTTACTTATTGGTGTATAGACTACCGATTAACAGTTATAAGCCTAGGTGACTTGCTATATTGCACCTATTTAACTAATTAATTTAACTAATCATACCCCTTATTAAATACTTTATTTGTCTTTACAAATACCTCTTAATATAACTTCTTAACCTACCTAAGCTATTACTACGATGGTAATACTATCGAACTAAGCTAATTGGGACGAATAGATCGACCTTATTAGGCTTTAAGCTTAAATAGGAGACGTATAGAAATATGTTAACCCCTTAACCAAATAGAATAAGTTGCCCTATTTACTTAAACCAGTCTTTTCTAGGCCTTAAGATATAAAGTTAGGAACAATATTATATACAGCTCTTTCTAAGGACAAGAAGGATAAGCTTTAAATTCTCTATAAGAGGTATAAAATAGTAGAGAAGGAATATAAGAAGTAGAAGGCAGCTTTAACCTCCCTATAAAGCTATATTACTAGTGTAGTAGGTAAGAACCTTAACACCTATATACTAGGTATTAACTCAGTATATAACACCCTAGTGGCTCTTAAGGAGAGGGTTGCCCCTACTAATATAGCATATAAGCTATACCTATCTACTTAATATGCTAAGGTTAAAAAGGGCCTAAAGAACCAGAACTTTAAGGCCTAGTTATAGTAGTAGAAGAAGATATATAACAACTATAAAAAGATTAAATTGCCAGATATAAATAGTGATTAAGCGATTAGAGACTTTTTGCTAGCTATAGAGCTAGTATTACCAAACTAGGCTTTAACGTAGAGGGTCGAATTTAATAAACACGACTGGGCTAGTAATTAGATAACATTTATAGATCGACTAGTTAAAATATATCGGAACTATTAATAAATAGAGACTGCCTAAAAGAGAAGGGATTAACTTAGCGCTAATATAGTAGGCTTTTAGGGCGAGTTAATTAACGGATTTTGTAAAGATAAGGCTTTTAAGGATAAGGCTCCTAAGGATAAGGCCCCTACTATACCATCTAAGACGTTAAAAAAGAAAGATACCCTAATATATTACTGTAGAGATGTTTACTGGTTTCTAGATTATCCTTATATTAACAAATCGGTTTAATTAAAGGATTGGAAATCTAATAAAGCCACGGCTATAAAAGTTAAGGAAAGGATTATAAGCGCATTAGATTGGACTAAGTTAAAGATTAAGAAGATAAGGAAGGAGGCTTTAGGTAAGGAAGCTCTATAAAAGGAAGCTATACGGAACCTAGACGGAAGTTAAAAGAAAAACAACTACGGTATCTTCGCCGTATACTAAGTAGGCGCCTATAACGCAGGTTCTAACTACAAGCTGCGTAATAGCGTAATCCTTAACAGCGGAACCACGATATACGTTATTAATAATCGATTAAGATTCGTTAATAAGCTCCGACTAAGCAATAACTTTATATATGCCAAAACGGGCCTAGATCTAGTTAAGGGTATAGGGACGGCAGTAATTATAATCTAGACGCTAGTAAGCCCTAGGAGGATCCTACTAGCTAATGCAGCATATATACTAGCATTCTATACAAATTTGGCCTATCTAAATAGGTTTAATAATAAGAATATATAGTAGGACAATAAAAAGAACCTACTATATTATAAAGACAATTATAAGACGTTTGCCTATTGTAGGCGACATTATAACTAAAATACGCTTGAATATAATAAGCTAAAAGCCTTATTTGCAATCTAATCACAAGACCCCCTTCCTAATTAGGAAGTAGCAGGAAGGCTCTAGTATAAGAGACTAGGTTATGCAGGGCCTAACGTAATTAAGTATCTACCTTAGGAGGTAGGTAGTGTAAAGCTTTAAGGACCAGCGACAATTAACTATAAATCCTGTGCTATTAGTAAGGCTTACGAAATTATATTAAGAAGAGCACCTACTAATAAGGTAATAAGGCCCTTCTACTAAGTGTATATCGACTTATTCCCGGAGATCGTGGCGTATAACGGTTACAAATGGACGATATATTTCTATAACGAATTTCTATAAATAAATAAGGTGGAGACCTTTACCTAAAAGTCGTTGTCGACGTAAGCAATTATATGATATTTGAATAGGGTAAAGCGTTGATATAATTAGAAGATTGCGGTTATCTAAGTCAATGGCGAGACTTCCCTTAGTGGCAACTTCTATAGTTAGACGAACTAAGAAGGAATTATAGTAGAGCAATCGGCTCTATATATAAAGTCTTAGAACAGTTCTGCTAAACGTTTTAAGGGGGTAATTATTATTAAGTCTTGTTGTATATGAATTGAAGCTTAATTACTAGAAGAGCTCTGGCTAGAGATTATTAGAGCTATAGTGTATTTAATTAATCGGATACCGAACGCCTAGCTTAGCTAGATAACACCTTTTAAGAAGCTTTAGTTAGCACTAGGGCTCTCGCTACTAAAGCTAAATATAGCTTATTTACATATATACGGCTATAGAGCTTACCCGCTTAAATATAACCTTTTATACACTTAAAAGCTTAAGCTAAGAGCTTATATTAAATACCTAGTAGGGTACTAGTTAATAAATATCTTTAGGGTCTATATACCTAGTAAAAAAAAGGTAATTTAAATAAGAGACGTGACGTTTAATAAGCAATTGCTCTATAACAACAATTAGCTAAATCTTGCGAATCTGCTCTAAAAACACGCTAATTAAATTTTAGAAGTAATTAATATGTTATATATTAACAGGACGCTTTAGGAAGAGCTTAATAAAACGTTAGATAAGGACAATAAGACTTTAGATAAGATTTAAGTAGAAAACGGTAGAAATTAATAGGTAGATTCTGGTAGAAATTAAAACTAAGCGACTAATTAAGACGATAATGTAGTAAGCTTATAAACCTTAAAGGATAATTTCTTACCTGCCCTTTCTACCCTAGATAAGACGCTAGAACCTCAATTAATTCCTACTAAAGGATTCTTAAGTTCCTTAGCTCCCTTAACCTATTAACAACCATATTATAAATATATACCTATAAAGGATAACTTATAAGATAGTAATGGCGCAGCTGTTAAGGAAGATAATATTATAAAAGGTAAATAATTAAGAAGGCTACCTAAACGATATATAGCTTATTTAACTTACCTTAAGGAGGTAGATAGCTTTAAAGCGCTTTAGGTAGCCTTTTATGTAGGCCTAAAATATTATAGGAAAATCTATTGTAATAAGCTACTACCTCCGCCTAAGAACTAGAAGGAGCTTATAAGATACTAGTATAGGGTAGATTTTCTTACTGCCGCTATAAAAGAGTATACTAACTTAGAAGGTCGTGAAATATTTAAGGTCGTAGATAAGACTCTATTAGTTAAAACAGTGCCTACTACCTAAAGATTTACCTATAAAATGGACACTAATAGATATCTAACGAAGTTTAAGGTATAACTCTATATAAGAGGTAATCTATAAGAGTTAATTTATAAGGACACCTATGCGGTAACTCTAGCAGTTAAAGTCTTTAGAGCTCTAGTAGCAGTTATTATAGTATTTAATTTAGATGTTTAGTAGGGTAACGCTATTAACGCGTTTACGAATAGTCTAATTAATAAAATAGTTTATATTAAGTATCTAGATAGATTTATTATTAAGGGCAAATATCTACTACTATAAAGAGCTCTCTACGGGCTTTAATAATTGCCACGTCTTTAGTATAATGACTTAAGTTAGGAACTAACTAAATTAGGGTTAAAGCCTGTTAGCGGAGAGCTATATCTCTACTATAATAATTAACTAATTGTGTTCTTCTATGTGGACGATATCTGTGCTATAAGTACTAAGGAGAACTAGTTAAAGCTTTAGAGCTTTAAGAATGCGCTTATAAAGAGATACGAGATAAAGGACCTAGGTAAACTATCCTAGTTCCTAGGAATTTAAGTCTTAAGAGATAGGAGTTAGAGAAAGCTGTGGCTCTATTAGACTTCTATATTAAGAAAATTGCTAATAAATTGTATTTAACTAATATACGCTTAGTTAGTATACCTATAAGCACTAACAGGCTCCTACCAAACCCGGAGGAAGCTTTAAATTAAGATACCTACGTTTATTAGAGGATAATTAAATTACTTCTCTACGCGACTTATATTATAAGGCCTAATATAGCTTAAGCTTTAAGTAAGCTATTAGAATTCCTACAAAATCCCTTACCTCTCTATAACGCCGCAGCTCGTTAAGCAATCGCCTACCTCTATTAGATAAGGACTCTTGCGATTAAATACTTAGGATATAGTATAGGGAGTTAAGTCTTTACGGGAGTAAGTAATGTAGCGTTTAGAGACGACTTAATAAGTAGACGTAGTATAGAAGGATGTCTATTTACCTTTTTTAGAGGACTAATTAACTGGCGCTCTACTAAGCAGATATTAGTAATGAAGTTAAGCACTAAGGCAGAGCTTATAGCTCTGTTATATATAGGAACGGAATTAATCTAATAAAGTCGCTTCTTTAAAGAAATTGGATTAACCTTAAATAATAGGTAAATAATTAACTGTAATAATTTATAAATAATTTAACTGCTTATAAAGGACGGACTAAAGCTATCTATAAAGCTCTAATATGTTAATATACACTACTACTAGTTACGTTAAGAGGTATATAACAATTAAATTAAGATTAATTAGACGCCTACTGTAGTAATAGTAGTAGATAGCTTAACTAAAGCTCTGCTAAGGCAGAAGTATAAAATATTTATTTATTAATTAAACCTGGTTAATATTAAGGAAAGGATTTAAATTAATAAAGGTAAATTTAACTTAATACTATACTAAGACTTATAATACAGCTTTAACCTATAGGTCAGCTTAAAGCTAGGGGGGTGTGTTGACTGTAACGGGTACTATTAGATATAAGCTTTAGATTTATCTTAACCTGGTTTTAATTTAGTTTCACCGTTCTCTAGGGACCCCTATGGGGGGTACTACCTTATGTATATATAGTCTCTTTTTCTCATAATTTGAATAGACAAGAGTCCTCATTCTTTACTTACTTATCGGTGCACGGACTACCGATCGACAATTAAGCAATCCGTATGTCTGCTGTGGTAATGTACAACAAGTCTGGCCCGAAGGACCCAATAATCCATGATGGGCATATTTAGTCCTATATCTTCGTCCGAGGAGACAAGCGACGAAATTTTGATGACGGGTCTTAGCGGATCAGGTTTTGGCGAACGACAAATTACTCTCCACTCTCAAACCCACCACCTTCAATCTCCTTCATCCCATTCATCAGAGACCACATCATCCTCGATCATGGCGTTCTTCCTCCGGCGGCCGTTCACCATCACAGTGGTTCTGAAGCAAGTCCCCGTGGCTTCATCCACAACCCTCCGAGCATTCCACACCACGCCACTCAAGCGATCCCCGAACTTCTTCACCTCGAAGCCCGTCGCGCCATCCCTCTCGAAATCGCATAATGTCTTCCGTGCAACTTTCCGCCGCAACTACATGGAACCCGCTTCTCCTGTTGCCGACTCGCAAACCCTCCGCCAGCGTTTATTATATGGAGCTGGTATCTTCGGTGCCACCCTCGTTGGCATCAACCTCATCTTCAACCGCGAGACAAGGACGGATGGCGGTATGTCGCCATACGAGAGAAGCTATCTGAATGAGACCTTCCTCCACACAGGTTTGGGAATTGGGATTATTGGTGTTGCGGCGCGCGCTCTGCACATGAATGGATGGAGCTACCGGCTTATGGCTGCGAATCCATGGATGGTATTAGGAGTCGGTTTAGTTGGCAGCATCGGTACCATGTATGGAGCCATGGCTACGGATCCTGAGAAGTAAGTATTGCATTGTCCATCTCTGTTCGTCTTCATACGGATCCGGATACATCAACATAGACTACAAACTCGTCTGTGATATAAGCTAACAACCATCTAGTTATGTTCAGAAATATGCTTTGTGGGGCGCATTCAACGTCACACAAGCAATGCTTCTTTCACCTCTCATGTTCCTTCAGCCTGCCCTCCTCGCCCGCGCTGGTCTCTACACAGCTGGCATGATGGGTAGCATCGCTTTCGTTGGCGCCACTGCCAAGCAAGAAAAATACCTCTATCTCGGCGGGCCTCTCCTCGCCGGGGTCGCCATCGTCGCCCTCTCTGGTTTCGCTCCGCTTGTCGTTCCTGCTACGGCAGCCCGCACACTAATGTGGACGGAGAACATATGGTTGTACGGCGGCTTGGCAGTCTTCGGAGGCTTCACTCTGTACGATGTCCAGAAAATCCTCCATCATGCGCGACTAGCGGAACGGGGGTTGATTAAGAAGGATCCAGTCAATGAATCCATCAGTTTGGAGCTGGACTTTATTAACATTTTCATCCGGATGGTACAAATCCTTGGGATGAGCCAAAGCCGGAGAAAGTAAATTCAGAAAATTGTACAGTTTACGGCACAAGCAGTATGGTGGTTAAATGAAATATTGGAAGGCGTTCGGAGTGGCATCATCTGTAACTTTATTTTTGTTGCGACTTTCAAATTCTTTTTTCTCTCCTCTCTCATTAGCATTATACCACTAATTGAAAAGGGATTACATCATATTTTGAATTAACTTTGCACTTATCTCGGGACAGCATTTCGTTGCTGAGAGCTCTCACCGCCGATATCAGTGGACCTAAACCATACTTTGCGGCTGAGCCCAGTTGACATACATCTCAGAACTTCGAGTATAACATACAAGGGATTCACAACAACAGATGTCGGGGCCAGAAGAGCGAGACTGAAACCAAGAGATGCATGTGTGGCTTGTTAGCGCTTAGGCAGGATTGGATAGAGGCTGAAGATCCTTCCAATTTCAACTGTCGAAAACGTTGACAGGTTGTTCATGATCTCTCCTTCCACTAAGCAATGTACTTTTCGGGACGTGTAGGCGATTGAGCCAGGCCAGCCGACGTCCGTGCCATGATGCTACTGTCCCATTCAGGTCCACAGCACGTTCCATTAAAATCTTATTCAAAAGCTAAGCTTCCAAGACCCACATTACCAGTTAGCAGCCATAAGAATGCGGGAGGCCTACCTCTATCGTCATCACCCAATTCAATTCGCCCCACCAAGCCCCACCTTATCCATACTACACCATAACCCCCGCCTGTATCCTCCTCACTAACCGCAACAACGTTCTCACCAAGACCCTCCCAGACGCCATCGTCCCCCCTGGCTCCCTAACCCTCGTCACAGCCGCCAACAACCTCATCGCCTCCCACATCAACGCCCTCGTCGCGCACCACTACCGCGTCCGCGGCACCGTCCGCTCCCTCGCCCGCGTACAATGGATGCTCCCGCTCTTCTCGCAAAAACACGGCCCCGACGCCCTCGAGCTCGTCCAAATCCCCTCCACCACCGCCCCGGACTGCTACGACGCCGCCATCCACGGCGCCGCTGCCTTCATCCACACAGCATGCACGATGGACTTCTCCGGTTCCCCGCCGGCCTGACCGAGTCGACGACCGCGACTCTGCGCGGGCTCGGGGCCGCGAAGGCCAAGAACGCACCTGAGGGGGGGCGCAACGTGCGCCGCGTCGTGCTGACAAGCTCCAGCCGGGCCGTGTGCATGCCGACGCCCGGGAAAGCGATGAAAGTCGGCGTGGAGACGTGGAACCCGGAGGCGGCGGCCGCGCGCGGAATGCTGGGGGCACACGGCCAGAAAGACGCTGGCGGAGCAGGCGGGGGTGGGGCGTGGATGCGGGAGCACGGGTCGGAGGCGGGGTTCGCGCTCAACGCCATCTTGTCGGCGACGTGCATGGGCCCCGTGCTGGCGCCGCAGGCGCAGCCGTATCCGAGCACGGCGGGGTTCGTGCGCCAGCTGTTTGAGGGGACGGACCTCGCGGTGTTTCAGTTGTTGCAGCCGCAGTGGTTCGTCGATGTGCACGGTGCCGCCGCGCTGCATGTGGCCGCGCTTGTGCCGGAGGGCCTGGAGGGCGAGCGGGTTTTTGGGTTGGCCGAGCCGTATACGTGGAAGGGGGTTGTTAAGGTTATGGAGAAGCTGTATCCTGGGCGTGATTGCGCAGCTGGAGGATAAGGGGGAGGATTTGAGCGAGCCGCCGAGGGAGGTGAGGAGGTTGGAGGGCCGCGGGTGGATTGAGTTTGAGGGGTCGGTGCGGGCGAGTGTGAAGAGCTTTTATCCTAAGTGAGGTCGTGATGGGATGGCTGCTCGGGCTGTTCTCTTGGTATGGATATCTCCTGCTTTTATCCCTGGATTTCTAGTCTGTTGGGAAACTGTCTTGAAGAGGCAGCTTCTGGCCCACGATTGAGATCTCATTAGAATTTAAGCGAAGTACTTTTTGTTCTGGATGGAGAAGGAAGATATCTACCATTTTGTGGAGTCAGATGCTATCCAGAAATGTTCACTCCATGTTCACTGCATTAATGGTTGTGTTTATGAAGTGGTATCCCTTGACCCGTCAGGGCGAGCAGAGGGGAAGGCCTGTGCGCGAACACCAAGTATTCCTGAGCACGGCTACCAAATCCTATTGATCTAATTGGTAGCCTCTTATCAATAACCTACGTGCCCAAGTTGACGGGATAAGGGATATTACAGTGTCCTTAAGATACGGGGTTTGTGCCTAACGCTAAGGACCTAGTGCCACGCTTATGGACTCCTGCAAACTCCTAAGCCAATCAAACCACCATACCCTAGTCCTGTAAAGTCCTGCGAAGTCCTAAACCAATTATATTATACTAAGAGGCATTTCTCCCCGAGAGTCTAAGAGCTTATAGGCGCCCTTTATATATAAACCTAAAGTTTCTTATTAGGCGACAACTCTTCTATTATAACGCTATATCTTATACCCTAAATTAACTCCAAAATACTTCTAACTATATTTAATTAAAAGCTATTTACTTTCTCTATCTTATTAAGAAATAATAGACGTTACTAACAGAATACCTATACCCCTATCTAATAATTTATAAAACCTAAGACTAGTAGAAAATCTACAAGAATCCCTAAAGTGGGACCTAGTAGATATATACTATATAGATGGCTCTAAAGACAATAAATCAAATGCAGCAGCCGT
>Ga0307515_10004325_pt1 | contig 29480 bp, 25 predicted proteins | sample 17_EM_MG_FD_194513 | JGI IMG/M metagenome (GOLD analysis project Ga0307515, IMG submission 194513) | Populus trichocarpa ectomycorrhiza microbial communities from riparian zone in the Pacific Northwest, United States - 17_EM | ecosystem: Host-associated > Plants > Roots > Unclassified | place... | reverse complement strand
AACCGTGTCGCACATTGCAGACCAGCGGACACGGAGGTAAGCTCACGAGCATCAGGAGGATGCAAATAGAGCATGAGCTTCATTCCCTTCCCAGTATATGTATCGTCCACTCCTCCCTCTTGCATGCCGGTGTCCAAAGGATGGGTGCCGCAGGAGTGGTGCTGCAAACGCATGAGCCAGGCGCAGAGAAATTAGAATGAAGGCATGCTGGTGAATTATTCATATTCATTATTTAAACCAGTGTCGTTGTTAGGAATAGAGACTTGGATAGGCATGGAAAAATATCCTTACGTACATACTTCTGACATCGTTCTAAGCGTGATCATTGCAGTGATTAGGCCAGAATTACTCATGTCAAATGTCAAGTTTAAACCTCTGAGCTGGAACGGCCTCTTCCATAGTAAAACTCCCATCTCTCCCAATCAGCTCCCACTTTTGATACGGAGACCAATCATAAAAGGTGAAACTCTTCAAAGGAGACCCAATAATAGCACGCAGAGTGACGATGTTTTTGAGAACTGGCATCAGCTCTGGTTGGACAGTGGGACGAATACCTTCGATCTGCAGACTCTCCAACCTGGGGCAAAGTACTTTGGGTATCTGGCCCTCCCAGATCGGTTCAGAAGTACCCTGTGCATTCATTGGGATAAACGCCTCATAGAAGGTGACATATGGTTTGACTAGATGCTTGTAGTAGAGAACCAAGGTTTCCAGAGCTGGTAACGATCCAAGGATCTTTGGCATATCATTGAAATATGAGGTTCCATGCCCGGTTGTGGATAAGCTCAGGAGCTTCAATCCTGATAGCTGTGCGTTGACTGCGACGTACTTTTCCCAGAGGTAATCAGGTTCCTCCGCATATATTCCCCACTAATACTTCCAATTCACGGACCTGTGGAAGTTTCAAAGTAGCAAGTCTGGAGAGCGTCGTAACCAATCTAGTGCAGACAGGCATTTCTGTCAACCGGTCCTGTCTTGGTTCGTCCACATCAGAAGCATATTTTTCCTGGTATCTCTCAAGCTGGTGGAGGGTTTGACTAGCCAAGGATGACAGTTGAGAGACCCAAACAGTAAGAACCTTGAGTGTATGGAAAAGGGGTGCGTCTGGTGAAGATTGTGTGTTTGGCCGCATTTCCAGCGTTAGGTAGCTCATCCTCACTTCTTTGAGGCTATGGAAGGAAAAGAAATAATCAATGGGAAGCTTCAAATGATCATCAGTTGTAATGTATTCCGACTCCCTAGGAAGTGGAGGGTATTCTAACCCTGTAAATGGGTCACCACCACTATCCAATGAATCTCTGGATAATGGAACTATGCCATGTGGGCTTGAAACACCAATGAAGGCTCTGTCTCCTTCCAATTCAATATCAAATCTCTCCACTGGTTCATGCACGATCCATTCCTGCAATTCTGACCCTTCACCAAAGCTCAATCGAAATGAGAAGGCTTGCTCCTTGGCCGGGTGTGATGTCACAATAGCACCAAAGGCTGGGATGAGTCCATTTCTTTCTGTGTCTCTCGACCATCTTTTGTAGTGCAAATGAAGCTTCCTCAGTTGCCTACAGAGTGGTGTAATGGCCCGGCTTGGTGGCCCTCCACTTGTATTGCGCCCTCCAGCGGCAAATGCCAGGAAGAACGCGCTGCTCAGTGCATGGGGGTTCGGAAGTCCCATCCATAGCTCTCCTAAAGCTGGCACAAGTCCCAGAATATAAGCCAATAGCCGCTCACTGCATTTGATTTCAAGATGCAGGCAAGTCAGACTTTGAGCAGCAAAAATGGGATGCAGAGTGGCGAGCTGCAGATTCCCTCTCCAGGTCCTCCATTGTCCACATTTTACTTCCAATCTAGCCAGTGGGGGATGATGAAAATGTTGAAGGGTGCGAAGGTTATTCGAGTGATATTTCAAAATCGAACAGGACGGCATATACACAAACTGGAGAGTATCAGGGTGGTGTGGGAATATGATAGAGCATTCTTCGAGAGCAGGAAAGATCCGGCCTTCCATCCATTGGACAGAAACAGACTTCAGATGCAAGACACGGAGGATCTGGGTTAGGGGAAGATCAACTCCTGATGAATAAATTGGGAGAGAAAGATGATGGGCCTCAAAGATCACCAGCTTGTGAAGGAATGGGAGGATATCGACGGGATTCTGCATCCTCCTACAAATAAGTCTGAGGGTAGTGAGGGATGAGAAGGCTCGGAAGTAAGCAGGTTGGACAATGTAGAGTGCAGCATCAGGGTGAAAGACCTCCATTACAGTAAAGCGTGGGGTGACAGTTGTGGTGATTGCGGTGAGAAGTGGCTCCAGGAAGTTGCCAAGTTCGCAACTTGCGGTGAGTTTGAAGGACTCAAGATGCTGCAATGGATGCATAATTTTCAAATCCTTGTACTCTCCAGGAGGTGGGAATGAAAGAAGTGCAAGCGACCGCCATCTGGATGCTGCCTCGGCTGCAGCCATAATGCATGCATGAGATTCGACAGGATCAATACCTGGTTCAATGTCTCCATATATATCAGTCTCCAAATGCTGTATATCAACAGTCACATCAAGGAGCCATCTCCTCCCAAACCTCTCGACAACTTTCTTCTCTGTCCAACCGTAGATCCTCAACTGAGAGTGGATGCCCGGAGTGGAAAGCATAATATCGCGCCAATGTCGGCACACAAGCATCAAATTCGTTTGAGAGTGCGGGTTGTCTTGGACCGTGAACAGAAAGATCTCGGACCATATTTCTACAGGGAGGTGTTGGGCTATACGAAGAGGCGGTAACTGATAGGGGTCCAGCAGCAAATCATGACTTTTGGGGAACGTAGGCGTGAAGAGGCTAGTCAAGGTCAAGCCAGGGTAGCGGACGCCAGACCGAGTGCGGTACATGGAGAAGTGATGTGTCTGGGTACTATGTTTCCGTGATTTAATGGGGTTTGATTGGAGCGCACTGGAGGTGGCAAGAGTCAGAGAGTGCTGGAATATACTAGAATGCAACGGTCAACCATCGACCATCTGCTCGCCGCACGGAAGGCATGTGGCCTGGCAAACAGCACAGCCTTCTTCGGCCGCACTTCCCGTAAACGCAGGGTTGGACGGGACAAAATACGTGCAACCTCGAGAAATGTTGGTGGGGCGAATCAGATCTCAGATCTCGTGGCCCCACTCGCGTGCTCATGTTCGCGAAGCAAACCGGGGCGGATGACACGTTGCGCGCTAGCTCGCATTGTTAGTCCAGTCGAAATGGATTCACGATAGAGAAGATTAGAAAGGGAAAGTGAGCGGCTCGCGTATCCTCGGTGCGTACGAAATAACGACTTTGTTCGCCGTATGGCTTACACGCCGAGAGGCGTAGAACTCGAACTGGCTTCAGTCCATACATTGACCTATTAGGATGTATTTCTGGCCGTCTAGTCTAACGAAGATTCTTGCGTCCGTTTTCAAATAAATTAAATTAAATTTTACACCATAGAAAAATGTGGACGGTAGTAAGATCACTTGTCCTCTTCTCTAAATGTTCTCCAACAGGGCTGATGTTAATAGAAGAGGTTCCAATTGACCCAGAAGTCGTGGCTGCAATTGAGGGGCTAGTCTATTCCGTACGTGAGTGGAGTTCCGCACGGATATGCAGGCGTTATAAGCGAGGGATTCCAAGCAATGTAAATAGACACGTGCGAGGGTAAGCGTGCGAACGCCCAGAGGATTCGAGAATGCGGACCTTGAGCTATTTATCGATTGCTCAGGTCCAGGCACTCAACACTGAGAAATAGTACTCGTATGATTCATTAGCAAGCGTATGGAGTGCGTGATGAGGCGGTGCATCGCTCCCTCGCCGTCTCGTCCGCTCCAGATGTATCATCCTGGGGGCTCCACGGAGGTCGGCGGTGACCACGATGATATCCTGACATTCGCCACAGCTGAGGACGAACGGGGGCGTATCACACTCTCTCTCGCGGAACGAAGACCAGTTGCATTGCAGGCTGTTGTCTACAGCGAACGACACTGACTACTTCTTTTGTGCACCAAGTGGCGGAGGCGTATATACGTGGAGCCTGTGCTGAGATTCAAGAGGACAGTGAGACGAGTCCGAGAGCAGGTGCTTTTCGACGCCCTCGGGGACGAACATGGAGTTATGGGTGAGAGGAATAACAATCGCCGGGTTGTGAACAGGGTATTGCAGTGGGTGCAAGAGACAGAATGCTGATAGCGCGGTACGAAAGACAGAGGACACGACGTTGCGAATGCTCATCGAAGCGGGCGGTCGATCTTGCAAAGTGGTAACGAATCCGAAGCAGATGATAGCTGCCGCCCTCGAGCCATGAGCAGAATTATCAATGATCAGCACGCCGCCCCTCAGATAGTAAGCCTGGCGTTGGTGCTCACCAGTTCGGAGGCACAGTTCACGGCGTCCGACCCCACCGCCCTTTGAAAAGGTCCGTGACAAGATGAATACCATCGTGCGGTGAATTTGGTCTTTTTTTCTCGCCTTATCCGCACTTGTGGATGTACTGGCGCGAGCAACAGCAAGGCGAAGAGCCAGTCGTCGCACTTGTACGCGCATTCATCCTACCAAGGCATTCAACGCGCGTTTACTGCAGAAGATATGAGCGAGTCAACAAGTAAGTCGCGTTCGTCGGGACGAAATGGAGGTCAAGAGCAGTTGAGCCTGGGCCTTGCCACCCGAGCCCTTGAGAAACCTAATAGCCGTGACTGTACCAACAAGCCACATTATTGGACAGCCCTGTCGAAGGTAAGGGTTGGCCGGGACTCACGCGCGAAAGCAACGGATGAATAAACTCTGACCTTCGAGCAGTGATATCTCAACTCTCATCGTCTCATCGTACATTGGTCTAAGCGACTTCAATTCACATATCGAGGTAACTAAGATATCTCTTTCACTTGTCCTTCGAGCACTTTGCCCCCAAACGGTCATCCTCGTTTAGAGAAGATAATCCAGGTTACACTAAAGGCAAATACAGAAGGCCAAGGGGCTCTCTAGTCCTGCTCATTAAACCCCTTCAAGCTCAACAAGGGAGGTTCCGGTCGAATCGGGCGCTCTGATCTCCGTCGAGCGGTGGGTCTTTTAGGAGATGGCGGAGGCGAAGTGAACTAGCGATAGCCGAGGGTTCGGGATATGTAGATAATGGTGTACGACGTCAAGGATACAAATGCTCAGAGGACTCGGAGGATGTTGGTGCTTGGGTACATTGCTGACCACTCTAGATGGTGTGAGCGTTCAGGTACTTCTTAGCGAGAACAATGACAGTGTTGATTAATTGGCTCTGTATTAATCTCGTGATGAGACGATCTATCACTCACTCACTCGCCGCCCTACATCACTGATGGAGGGACACTCATCGAGGGAGCTTGACGGACGACTTGTGTTCACCAGAAGCGGGAACGAATGGTTGTACCACCACCTCGGGCGGTGCACACAAATGGGTAGTACGACGCACCCACGCACTCACTGTAGAGCAGCGGTTCGTCCTACGGGGAGAGGTCCTTGAGAGACTCCCTTACGCGCTGTGTAGCGAAGGTGAGGATATGCGAGCCTCGTGTAGTGATTCGAGGACGCTGGAGTGAGTTCGAGGGCAGGTACATCCCAACGCGACTGAGGCGCGACGAGCGACGGCAGTGACCATGAGGGTCCTGTACTGGGGAGTGGCGCGGGACTAACGACGGGGTGCTCTTCTCAGTTGGAGTAGCGTGTGGGGCCTTGATAGACGATGGCTCGAAGGTAATCTGTGAGCAAAGTAGCAAGACGAGACCGACTTCGGAGTCGGTAAAACTGATCCAGCGATGAAAATTACAGTCAGGAGAGTGAGGGGATGCGATGTGGGCCATCGAGCGGGTTCTACAGAATGGGTAGATGAGCTTGGTATCTTGATAGACGACTGCTTCGACAGGAACAATCTTTATAATGACCTACCAGACTCGAGACGCGCAGCATTCTTCATGCACCCGCCGCGTCTTCGTCGCGAGACTTCTTTGCGCGCCACAAAGGGATATTCGCGGCTTAGGGTGAGGTGCCTCTCGACGCAAAATCACTACGGGCTACAAACTGACGCAAGGGTCGACGGGTGAGCGACAATGGGTCGGGCGAGGGAAGGGCCGTTGGCGATATTCGTTGAAGAGGAATGTGCGACCTCACGCGATCGTCGTAAACGTAATTGGCAATGCACGCCTTAATAGGCTGACCTATGAGCCAAGAAACAAATGGTCAGCAGGCCATCCGCCTCGGGAAGTATGAAAAGCGGAGTTGATATAAGAAAGAGTGACGTAAACGAGAATGGATCACTGAACGAAGGAGGAAACCCTGTCCTAGACGAAAGATATGAGCCTATGTTGAGCAGATGCAGCTCTTGACCTTTCGAGCGAGAATGAACAACCCGTCCTTTGAAGACGGAAATGGACAGCGCCTCTGTCGTGTGAGGGTCCAATCGATGTCGTTGCTGGCATCCTTTCATCGTAATGAACGCACTCACGATTTCGGCCCATGTACCGGTTCACACACTCGCCGTTCGCATCGTCCCACTGTTCGTCGTTTGCACCTCGAGGGCGCACATGAACCAATGACGGTCACTCATCATCCGCTCCCTCATCCTTGTCCTCGTCCTCTGCGAGTTCTCGACTGTCGTCATCGAGGTGATTAGGCGAGTCTGCGCCGTTTCGTCTGTTCCGGTGCATAAGAGACGGCGTTGAAATACGCCTATCAATTGACCGCTGACCAATGAACTCATTCGGGATGTCTGGCTCAGGCCGAGTGGGGAGAGGGTCTGAGAATGATGTCCTTTGTTACCGTCGGAACCGAGAATGGCATTGCAATGTTCGAGACCCAAGACTCAACTTCTTCCCCACTGGTTGCATCGACGGCTCCACTCTTACCACCAGAGTAAAGAGGCCGCTAGCCGGAATCCACCGCAGCGGAGGGACTCGACTACAGCGAACGGCACTGACGGCGCCTTTCATGTGCCTGGTAGAAAGACGTATATACACGAAGAATATACTGAGATTCGAGAGCAATGATTAAAGTCGGTATGGGTGAATAACTCATGCGCGAGGACAACGGATGAATAACTAGAACCCACGAAGGGTGATTGAGGTTGTCAACTCGTGGACGAGCCTCTGGTAAGGAACACCCAATCGGCGCTGATAATGGGAGATGTCGTGTTCACCAGAAAGCAGGGGTTGTACGAAGCACCCATCCACTCACTGCAAACCAGCGGTTCGTATGACGGCGGGGGGACCTGCTTTTACGTGTGGTGTAGTGAAGGCGAGGATATGCGAGCCTCCTGCAGTGCTTCGAGGACGTTGGAGTGAGTTCGAAGGCAGGAACATCCCAACGCGACTTTCCACACGACGGCCGTGACCGTGAGGGTCCTCTACTGGGGTAAACTGATCTAACGATGAAAATTACAATCACGGTCGGCGAGTGTCCTTTGAAATCGGACTGCACATCTGTGATGTGCCACCCTTCGACATATTGAGCGCACTCACGATGTCGTCCCATCTGCCGGTTCGCACACCCGCCGCTCGCGTCGTCCCGCTGGTTATCGCTTGCTCGTCGAGGTCGCACATGAACCAATAACTATCACTCAGCATCCGCTCCCTCGTCCTTGACCTCCGCTTGGGTTTTCGACTATCGTCATCGAGGAGATTAAACGAGCCTGTGGCGTCTTGTCTGCTTCGACGCACGAGGACTTTTTCTTGAGGCGGCGTCGGAAAACTCGGAGACGCACTCATCAAATTGTCGCTGACCAATGAAGTCATTCGGGATGTCAGGATCAGGCCAAGCGCGGGGAATGGATCGGGCTCGAGAGTGGCGGTGGCCTCTTGCAGTATTCGAGACCCAGCGTTCTTCACCATTGGCAGAAGTAGTCATGCCGCATCGATACTGGCTGCATCGACGGCTCCACTATTACCACCAGAGTAAGGAGGCCGCTAGGAGCACTAACATCTTCTCACACGCACACCACAGCAAACGCCCCGTCGGTCATTTCGGCCATATCGCGACGACACATCCACATCGTCCAAATCGGCAATGCCTTGGCTTGTTCCACCCTGACTTTACCATGGTGTGGATACATTGTGATCTTCGGCCTGCTCTGGTGGTATCGCGTCCATTTCATCCTTTGAAGGCGCAACATATCTCATGAAATGTCCTCGCCGACGAGCCGAACTTGACACCAAGCCCAAAGGTCAACGCTATGACGAAATCGGGCAATGCCACGCGTGGGAGCTGACAGGATCGATCTCCCATGGTCCCACTTCGCCTCCACAGAATTTATCGAACCGCGTCGCGCTTTGCAGACTGACCAGCGGACACGGGGTAAGCTCACGAGCATCACGAGCATGAAAATGGGGCATAAGACTCATTCCTTTCTTAATATATGTATCACCCATTCCTCCCCTTTGCGGTGTCCAATTGATGGGTGCGGCAGGAGTGATACTGCACACGCATGGGCCAGGCGCAGAGAAATTAGAATGAAGACATGCTGGTGAATTATTCATATTAATTATTTAAACCAGTTTCGTTCTTAGGAATAGAGACTTGCATAAGCATGGAAAATATCCCAATGTACATAGTTCTGACATCTTTCTAAGCATGATCATTGCAGTAATTAGGCCAGAATTACTCAGGTCAAATGTCAAGTTTAAATCTCTGAGCTGGAACACCCTTTTCCATAGTAAAACTCCCATCTCTCCCAATCAGCTCCCACTTTTGGTTGAAAATACCATAATAAAAGGTGAAACTCTTCAAAGGGGACCCAACAATAGCACGTAGAGTGACGATGTTGTTGAGAACTGGCATCAGCCCTGGTTGGAAAGTGGGGTGAATACCTTCGATCTGCAGACTCTCCAACCTGGGGCAAAGTACTTCGGGTGTCTGGCCCTCCCACATCGGTTCAGAAGTACCCTGTGCATTTATTGGGATAAACGCCTCAAAGAAGGTGACATTTGGATAAACTAGATGCTTTTTGTGGAGAACCAAGGTTTCCAGAGCTGGTAACGATCCAAGGATCTTTGGGACATCATTGAAATATGAGGTGCTATCCCTGGTTGTGGATAAGCTCAGGAGCTTCAATCCTGATAGCTGTGCATTGACTGCGACGTACTCTTCCCAGAGATAATCAGGTCCCTCCTCATTATTCATATATACTTCCAATTCACGGACCTGTGGAAGTTTCAAAGTAGCAAGTCTGGACAGCGACGTAACCAATCTAGTGCAGACAGGCATTTCAATTTCTGTCAACCAGTCCTGTCTTCGTTCGTCCACATCAAAAGTACGTCTTTCCTGGTATCTCTCAAGCTGATGGAAGGTTTGACTAGCCAAGGGTGACAGGTGACAGGTGGAAATAATAAGAACCTTGAGTGTATGGAAAAGGGGTGCATCTGGCGAAGATTGTGTGTTTGATCGCATGTACAGCAATAACCCCCTCATCCTCACTTCTTTGAGGCTATGGAAGGAAAAGAAATAATCAATGGGAAGCTTCAAATTCTCATTCGTTGCAATGTATTCCGACTGCCTAGGAAGTGGAGGGTATTCTAACCCTGTACGGCGACGACCAACAGCCATTGAAGCCCTGGATAACGGAACTATGCCAAGTGGGCTTGAAACCCCAATGAAGGTTCTGTCTCCTTGCAATTTAATATCAAATCTCTCCACTGGTTCATGGACGATCCATTCCTGCAATTCTGACCCTTCACCAAAGCTCAATCGAAATGAGAAGGCTTGTTCCTTGGCTGGGTGTGATGCCACAATAGCACCGAAGGCCGGGATGAGCGCATTCCTTTCTGCGTCTCTCGACCACCTTTTGTAGTGCAGATGAAGCTTCCTCAGTTGCCTACAGAGTGGTGCAATGGTCCGTCTTGATGGACCTACAGTTGTATTGCGGCCTCCAGCAGCAAATGCCAGGAAGAACGCACTGCTCAGTGCATGCGGTTTCGAAAGTCCCATCCATAGCTCTTCCAAGGACGGGGCAAGTCCCAGTATATAAGTCAACAGCCGCCCACTGCATTTGATTTCCAGATGCAGGCAAGTCAGACTCTGAGCAGCAAAAATGGGATGCAGAGTGACGAGCTGCAGATTCCCTCTCCAGGTCCTCCATTGTCCACATTTTACTTCCAATCTAGCCAGTGGGGGATGATGAAAATGTTCAAGGGTGCGAAGGTTATTGGAGTGATATTTCAGAATCGAACAGGATGGCAAATACACAGATTGGAGAGCATCAGGGTGGTGCGGGAATATGATAGAGCATTCTTTGAGGGCTGGAAAAATTCGGCCTGCTATCCATTGGACGGAAACAGACTTCAGATGCAAGACACGGAGGATCTGGGTTAGGGGAAGATCAACTCCTGGTGAATAGTTTGGAAGGGAAAGATGATGGGCCTCAAAGATCTCGAGATTATGAAGGCATGGGAGGATATCGACAGGATTCTGCATCCTTCTACAAATAAGTCTGAGGGTTGTGAGGGATGAGAAGATTTGGAAGTGAGCAGGCTGCACAAGGTAGAGTGCAGCATCAGGGTTCAAGACCTCTATCGAAGTAAAGCGTGGGGTGACAGTTGTGGTGATTGCGGTGAGAAGTGGCTCCAGGAAGTTTCCAAGGTCGCAACTTGCGGTGAGTTTGAAGGACTCAAGGCGCTGCAAAGGATGCATAATTCGCAGATCCTGGTACTCTCCAGGAGGTGGAAGTGAAAGAAGTGCAAGCGAGCGCCATCTAGATGCTCCCCCTGTTGCTGCCATAAAACACGCATGAAATTCGACAGGGTTGAAATACGGCTTGTTCAAATAATCTCGCCTAGTATCTGCACGTTTTAATTGTGTATCAACAGTCACATCAAGGAGCCATCTGCTCCCAAACCTCTCGACGTCTTTCTTCTCTGTCCAACCATAGATCCTCAATTGAGAGTGGATGCCCGGAGTGGAAAGCATAATATTGCGCCAGTGTCGGCACACAAGCATCAAATTCGTTTGAGAGTGCGGATCATCTTGGACCGTGTACAGAAAGATCTCGGAGAATATTTCTACAGGGATAAGGTGCGCTTTGTGACGAGGCGGCGACTGATAGATTTCGTCACAAGGCAGCAAATGATCGCTTTTGCCATGGGGCACATGGGGCACCAACTGATGGCGTTTGAAGGAAGTGGACAGGACGAAGGCGGATGTGCTATCGTTTGGGTCAGGGTTGTCCGAGTTGAAGTCAGACGAATTGAAGTTAGAATTCATGGAGGATGGTCGATATGAGTCTTGGTGGGTTTCCACGATTCAACGGGGGTTGACTCGAGCGCACTGGGAGATGGCAGGAGTCAGATAATGCTGGAAGTCGACAGCCCGCTCGCCGCACGGAAAGCGTGTGGCCTGGCCTGGCGGACAGGACAGCCTTCTCAGACCGAGCTTCCCGTAAACACAGACTGGACAGGACAAATCATGTGCCCCTCAAGACGTTTTGGGGGGGCGAATCAGATCTCGATTCACCCATGGCCCGACTCGCATGCCTGGTTCGCGAAGCAGACCGAGGCAGATAACGAACGGATGACACGTCGCACGCTCAGACGGTTCGGCCAGTTAAAATGGATTTACGACTGATAAGATTAGGTAGGGACGAGTGCCTCAAATCGTACGAAATATCGACATCGTTCGCCGTATGCCTCAAACGCCAAGAGGCGTAGTAGTCGCACTAGCTTTAGTTCATACATTCACCTATTCAAGATGTATTTCTGGCCATCTAGTCCAGCGAAGGCCCCCTGCGTCCGGTTTTAGACAAAGTAACATAGATTGTACGCCATAAAAAGATGTGGACGTTATGAAGTCACTTGTCCACTTCTCTATATATTCTATAACATGGCCGATGTTAATAGAGGAGGTTCAAATTGACCCACAAGTCATGGTTGCCATTGAGCTCGACTGTTCAATATGTGAGCGGGACGCTGCGCGGGCGTGCAGACGGAGTAAGCGAGGAAAAGCGAGGGATTCCAAGTAATGTAAAGAGAGACGCACGATGGTAAGCAGGCCCGTCCATGCAAGCGCCCAGAGGATTTCGAGGATCCGGAGCTTGGGTTCATTGCCGATTGCTTGAGGTCCAGGTACTCTGCACGGAAAATAGTACTGATATTACCCATTAGCAAGCGTGTTGAGTCCGTGATGAGACGACGCACCGCTCCCTCGCCCACCTCTCCTGCGTCCGGTAATATCACTCCGGTAGGACACCACGGAAGTCGTTGGTGAACGACGAAATCTTGACGTTTGCCACAAACTGACGACGAGTAGGGGTGTATCACGATCTCTCTGGCGGAACGATGGCGAGTATCCGCTGCAGTGCAGGGTGTCCACGGCGAACGGCACTAAAGGCCTCTTTCATGCTCCAGGTGGCAAAGGCATATATACACGAGCCCCGTGCTGAGCTTCGAGAGGGCAGCGAGACGAGTCTGAGTCGATGGAGACGGACGAACGACGGAGACGCTGGAGATGAGGGTGAGAGGATCGACAGCCGCGGAGGTCGCGAACAGGGAACCGTAGTGGAGATCCCTTGCAAGAGACTGAGTGCTGGCAGTGTTGTACAAGAATGACAGCGGTCACTCTGGCAGGCCGATTGTGAATGCTCGTCGAAGCGGGGGTGCGACCTTGCAGAGTGGTAGTGAACGCAAAGCAGAAGATGGCAGCCATCCTCGAGCTGTAGTAAAATTATCAACGATCAGCACGCCATCGCTCGGATAGTAAGCCCGGCGCTGTTGCTCACCAGTAAACATGTTCGGAGGCCCAGCTCACGGCTTTGATCCCACCGCCGTTTGATAGGCCCTGTGACGAGATGAATGCCATCTTGCGGTGGAGTGTCTTATCCGCTCTTGTGGATAGTTTTGGCGCGAGTTGCAACGAGGCCAACAGCCAGTCACCGCACTTGTACACAAGCCGTGACCGTGAGGGTCCTCTATTGGGGTGTGGCACGGTAGTAACGACGGGGCGCTGTCCGGTTTTGAGAGAAGGTGGATCGGAGCAACACGAGACCGACTTCGGAGTTGGTAAACTGATCTAGCGAGATGGCAGGGTTCAGAGAGTGCCAGGCCGGGCTCCCCATAAACGCAGACTGGACGGACGAAGTATGTGCCTCTTCGAGGAAACTTTGGTAGGCGAATCAGGTCTCCATTCCCTCTGCGCTGACTTGTTCGCAAAGCAGACCGAGGCGGGCAGCAGACGGATGACACGTTGCACGCTCAGACTGGTCGGCCAGTTGCAATGAATTCACGATAGATAAGAATAGGTAAGGACGAGTGAGCGGCTCACACGTCCTCAGTACGCAGCTTTGTTCCCCGTATGGTTTAGGCGTAGAGAAGTAGTCGAACTAGCTTTAGTTCATACATTGACCTATTCAAGGCGTACTTCTGGTTGTCTAGCCTAACGAAGCGTCTTTGCGTCCGTTTTCAGACAAAATAAATTATGTTTCACACCATTGAAAAATGTGGACACCAGTAAGGTATTTCGTCCTCGTTTCTGAATGTCCCCCCAACAGGGCTGATGCTAATAGGAGAGGTTTCAATTGACCCAGAAGTCATGGCTGCTGTTGAGCGGCGGTCGGTGGCGTGCATGAGTGAAGCACCGCGCGGGTCTGCGAGTGCATTAAGCGAGGGATAGCGAGAGATTCAAATCAATGTCGATAGAGACGTATGAGGGTAAGCATGCGAGCGCCAGAGGATTTTGAGGATGAGGAACCTGGGTTATTTGTCGGTTGCTCGAGGTCCAGGTACTCTACACTAAAAATTAGTACTAGGATAACCCATTGGTAAGCGCATTGAGTGCGTAATGAGACGACGCACCGTTTCCTTGCCCATCTCTTCTGCGGCCAGTGGTAGTACCCTAAAGAGGTCGGTGGTGACGCCGGAATCTTGACGGTCGCCACAACCCGAGGACGAATGTGGGTGTATCACGATCTCTCTCGCGGAACGATGGCCGGAATCCACTCCAGTACAGGACATTGACTACAGCGAACGGCATTGACGACTCCTTTCATGCACCAGGTGGAAAAGGCGTATATACGCAGGGCCTGCGCTAGGCTTCGGGAGGACGGCCGAGTCCGAGTGGTCATTCGACGGACGAGCGATGGAGATGGGGGTGAGAGGAATAACATCCGCGGAGGCCGTAAACAGGGTATTGCAGTGGAGATCCCTGGCAAGAGACGGAGTACTGCCAGCGTGGTACAAAAGACAGAGGGTACTTCGTTGTCTAAGTTGCTAATCCTCATCGAGGCGGGCGTGCGACCTTGCAGAATGGTTGTCAAAGGAAAGCAGAAGATAGCAGCCACCCCTTAGCTGTAGTAAGATCATCAACGATCAGCATGCCATCGCTCGGATAGTGAGCCTAGCGCCGTTGCTCACTTTGGCGGCCCCATTGGTTCACGGAGTCCGATCCTACCCCCGCACGAAAAGGTCCATGACAAGGTGAATATCATCACGCGGTGGAGTAAGCTTCTTTTTGCATTATCCGCGCTTGTGGATAGTACTTGCGCGGGCTGCAGCAACGCCAACAGCCAGTTGCCACACTTGTACGCGAATGCATCTTGCAAAGTCGCCCTTACACGTGTTTACAGCAGAATATGGGAGCGAGTCGACCAGTGAGTTGCGTTCGTTGGGCGAGATGGAGATCAAGGCCAGAATGTTTTCCGGCGTCCGCGTGTCTTCGTCCTTAGACTCTGAGGTGGGTCTGGGTCTCAGGAAAGATCAGAAAATAGCAGCGGCTCTCGAGCTGTGAGCAAAATTACCAACGATCAGCCCGCCATCCCTCTGATAGTAATGTTGCTCACTGGTAAAACGAGTTCGGAGGCCCAGTTCACGGCGTTCTATCCCACCCCCGTTTGAGAAGCTCCCTGATGAGGTGAATGCCACCACGCGGCGGAGTATTGTTTTTTTCGTCTTATCCGCTCTTGTGGGTAGTACTCGCGCGCGCTGCAGCAAGACCAACGGCCGGTCGTCGACTTGTACGTGAATGCATCTTGTGAAACGTTCTACGCGTATTTATTGTAGAATATAGGAGCGAGTCGACGAGTGAGTCGGGCGAGATGGAGGTCAAGAGTGGTTGGGCTGCTTGTCTTCAGTCCAGATTAGACTGTAGGCTCGAGGCGGGCCTGGCTCTCAAGGAACTTGGCACCTGAAATGCACTCTGTCCTTGAGAAACATTCGCCGTAATTGAATATGGCAATATTGGACAGCGCCGTCGAAGGTACAGTAATGATTGAGTAGGGATGGTTGAATAACTCATGCGCGAGAACGGATGAACAACTAGAAGCCTCGAAGGGTGATTGAGATTGTCAGCTCGTTGACGTGCCTCTGGTTCGGAACACCCAATCGGCGGCGATGATGGGAGATCTGGTGTTCACCAGAAGGCGGGGTTTTCCTTCACGCGCGGTCTAGTGAAGGTGAGGATATGTGAGCCACGTGCAATGCTCCGAGGACGCTGGAGTGAGTTCGAAGGCAGGTACATCCCAACGTGACTTGCCATGCGTGCATAATAGGCGAGCGGCGCACGACAACCGTGACCGGGAGGGTCCTCTACTCGAGAATTAACGGTACTAACGACGGGGTGGGTCTGGTTTTGAGAGACAGTGGGTCGAAGGTGATTTGTGAGCAATGTAGCAACACCAGACTGGCTTCAGAGTCGGTAAACTGATCGATCTAGCGATGAAAACGATAATCTCGGTTGGCGAGTGTCCTTCGAAATCGGACTGCACATCTGTCATGTGACACCCTTCGACATATCAAACGCACTCACGATGTCGGTCCATCTGCCGGTTCGCACGCCTGCCGTTCGCGTCGTCCCGTTGGTTATCGCTTACTCGTCAAGGTCGCACATAAAACAATGACTATCACTCAGCATCTGCTCCGTAGTCCTTGACCTCCGCTTCGGTTTTCGACTGTCGTCATCGAGGAGATTAGGCGAGCCTGTGGCGTCTTGTCGGCTTCGACGCACGAAGACTTTCTTGAGCCGGCGTCAGAAAACTCGGAGATGTACCCATCAAATTGTCGCTGACCAATGAAGTTATTCGGGATGCCTAGATCAGGCCAAGCGTGGGGAATGGATCGGGCTCGAGAGTGGCGGTGGCCTCTTGCAGTGTTCGAGACCCAGCGTTCTTCACCATTGGCAGAATCAACTCTCCCCATAGGCAGAATTGGTAATGCCGCATCGACACTGGCTGCATCGACCGCCCCACTCTTAGCACCAGAGTAAAGAGGCTGCTACGAGCACTAACATCTTCTCACACGCACACCACAGCCAACACCCCGTCGGTCATATTCGGCCATATCGCGAAAACATATCCGCATTGTCCACAATCGGCAATGCCTTGGCTTGTTCCACCTGACTCCACCATGGTGTGGATACATTGTGATATTCCGCCTGCTCTGGTGGCGTCGCATCCAGTTCATCCTTTGAAGGTGCAACATATCTCATGAAATGTCCTCGCCGACGAGCCGAACTTGACACCAAGCACAAAAGTCAACGCTATGACGAAATCGGGCAATGGCATGCGTGGGAGCTGACAAGATCGATCTCCCATGGTCCCACCTCGCCTTCCAGGATTTGCCGAAACCGCGTCGCACATTGCAGACTGACCAGCGGACATGGGGTGAGCCCACGAGCATCAGGAGGACGCAAATAGAACATGAGCTTCATTCCCTTCCCAGTATATGTATCGTCCACTCCTCCCTCTTGCAAACTGGTGTCCAAAGGATGGGTGCCGCAGGAGTGGTGCTGCACGCATGAGCCAGGCGCAGAGAAATTAGAATGAAAACATGTGGGTGATTTATTCGTATTAATTATTTAAAACCAGTTTCGTTGTTAGTAATAGAGACTTGCATAGGCATGGAAAAACATTCCAATGTACATACATCTGTCGTTCTGAGCGTGATCATTGCAGTGATTAGGCCAGAATTACTCGGGTCAAATGTCAAGTTTAAAGCTCTGAGCTGGAACAACCTCTTCCATCATAAAACTCCCATCTCTCCCAATCAGCCCCCACTTTTGGAAGGCACTTGGATACCGATTCCAATGACCAAAGGTGAAACTCTTCAACGGAGACCCAAGAATAGCACGCAGAGTGACGATGTTTTTGAGAACTGGCATCAGCTCTGGTTGGACAGTGGGACTAATACCTTCGATCTGCAGACTCTCCAACCTGGGGCAAAGTACTTTGGGTATCTGACCCTCCCAGATCAGTTCAGAAGTACCCTCTGCATTCATTGGGACAAAGGCCTTAAGGCAGGTAACGTCAGGATCAACTAGATGCACCCCGTTGAGAACCAGGGTTTCCAGATCGAGCAAAGGTTCGAGGATCTTTGGAATATCAATCAAAGGCGAGGCTCTACTGTCGACAATGGATAAATTCAGGAGCTTCAATCCTGATAGCCTTGCATTGACTGCAACGTGCTTTTCCCAGAGATCGGGTTTCTCCATATAACCAAAACGTACTTCCAGTTCACGGACCTGTGGAAGTTTCAAAGTAGCAAGTCTGGAGAGTGATGTAACCAATCTAGTGCAAACAGGCATTTCTGTCAACTGGTCCTGTTTTGCTTCGTCCACATCAAGAGCAGATTCTTCATGGTATCTCTCAAGCTTGTGGAATGTTTGACTAGCCAAGAGTGACAGATGAGAGGCCCAAACAGTAAGAACCTTGAGTGTATGGAAAAGGGGTGCATCTGGCGAAGATTGTGTGTTTGACCGCATGACCAGGTCTAATCCCCTCATCCTCACTTCTTTGAGGCTCTGGAAGGAAAAGAAATAATCAATGGGAAGCTCCAAATCCTCATAATTTGCAATGTATTCCGACTCCCTAGGAAGTGGAGGGTATTCTAACCCTATAAGGGGCTCATCCACACCATTTTCCACTGAAGCTCTTGATAAACGAACTATGCCATGTGGGCTTGAAACCCCAATGAAGGTTCTGTCTCTCTTCAATTCAACATCAAATCTCTCCACTGGTTCATGGATGATCCATTCCTGCAATTCTGACCCTTCACCAAAGCTCAATCGAAATGCGAAATTTTGTTCCTCAGGTGGATGTGATGCAACAATAGCGCCAAAGGCCGGGATGAGCCCATTCCTTTCTGTGCCTCTTGACCATCTTTTGTAGTGCAGATGAAGCTTCCTCAGTTGCTTACAGAGTGGTGCAATGGTCCGGCTCGATGGCCCTACAATGGTATTGCGCCCTCCAGCAGCAAATGCCAGGAAGAAAGTGCCGCTCAGTGCATGGGGGCTCGAAAGTCCCATCCAAAGCTCTTCTAAAGCTGGGACAAGTCGCAGCATATAGTTCAATAGCCGCTCACTGCATTTAATTTCTAGCTGCAGACGGGTCAAGCTCTGAGCAGCAAAAATCGGTTGCAAAGCGGCAAGCTGCAAATCCCCTCTCCATTTCCGGCATTGGCCACATTTTATCTCCAGCTTGCCTAGGCGAGGGCAATGAAAATGCTCAAGGGCACCGAGGTCATTAGAATCATATTTCAGAATCAAACATGACAGCATATACACAGACTGGAAAATATCAGCATTCTGTGGGAATTTGATAGAGCATTCCTCGAGGGCAGGAAAGATCTGGCCTGCCATCCATTGGATGGAAACACACTTCAGACGCAACTTGCGGAGGGTCTGGGTCAGAGGAAGGTCAACGGCTGGCGGGTGAATTGGGAGGGAGAGATGATGAGCGTCAAGGACCTCCAGCTTGTGAAGAGATGGGAGGATATCAACAGCATTCTGCATCCTCCTACAAGTAACTATGAGGGTTTTGAGGAATGAGAAGGCTCGGAAGTGAGCAGGTTGGACAATGTGGAGTGCAGCATCAGGGTTCAAGACCTCCATTACAGTAAAGCGTGGGGTGACAGTTGTGTTGATTGCGGTGAGAAGTGGCTCCAGGAAGTTGCCAAGTTCACAACTTGCGGCGAGTTTGAAGGACTCGAGATGCTGCAAAGGATGCGTAATTTTCAAATCCTTGAATTTTCCAGGGGGTGGAAATGAAACGAGTACAAGCGAGCGCCATCTGGATGCTGCCTCACTTGCAGCCATAAAGCATGCATGAAATTCGACAGGATTGAAATCCTGTTTATACCACTCATAGTCAACAGTCATAGTTTGTATATCAACGGTCACATCAAGGAGCCACCCCCTGCCAAACCTCTCGATATCTTTCTTCTTCGTCCGACTGTAGATCCTCAGTTGAGAGTGGATGTCCGGAGTAGAAAGCATAATATCGCGCCAGTACCGGCACACGAGAATCAAATTCCTTTGAGAGTGCGGATCATCTTGCACCGTGTATAGAAAGATCTCGGAGAATATTTCTACAGGGAAACGGTGGGCTCTGAGATGAAGCGGTGATTGATAGATACCATCCCCCGGCAGCAAACGATGGATTTTGTAAAAAGTGGACGGGAAGGAGGACGAGGTATTCAAGGTCAAGCCAAGGTAGCGCGCGTTGAAGTCAGACCAATTGAAGTCAGACCAATCGAAGTCAGAATCCATGGGGAATGATGGATATGGATCTGGGTAGGTTTCCGTGATTTAATGGGTATTGATTCAAGCGCACTGGGAGAGAGCAGGGGTCAGAGAATGCTAAGCCGCTCGCCGCACGGAAAGCGTGTCGCCCGGAATACAGGACAGCCTTTTTCAGGCCGGACTTCCCGTAAACGCAGACTGGACGGAACAAATTATGTGCCCCCTCGAGAAGTTTTGGTGGGGCGAATCAGATCTCCATTCTCTCATAGCCCAACTCCCGTGCTGCCCTTGTTCGCGGAGCGGGCGCGTGGCTGGTATGGAACCGCGGGGCTCCACCAGTCGAACTGGGTTCACGATCGACAGGATTAAGTAGGGACGAAACAGTGGCTCACGCATCCCCTGTACGTACGAAATAACGACTTCGTCCCATGTACGTAGGGCTCAAACGCCGAGAGGCGTAGTAGTCAGACTAGCTACAATCCATACATTGATTATTCAGAAGATGTATTTCTAGCTGCCCAGTCCAAAGGAGCCTCTTTGCGTCCGTTTCAGAGATTTTACACCATAGAACTTTGGGACAACAGCAAGGTCACTCGTCCTCTTTCCTGAATGCTCCCCAACAGGACTGATGTTAATAGAAGGGGTTCCAATTGACCCAGAGGTCATGGCTGCCATTGAGGGGCTGGTCGATTCCGTACGTGAGTGGAGTACCGCGCGGGTGTACAGGTGCAGTCAGTGAGGGATTTCAAGTAATATAAAGAGAGACGTGCGAGGGTAAGCGTGCGAGCGCCTAGAGAATTTCGGGGATGCGGAGCTTGAGGTATTTGTCAATTGCTCGAGGTCCAGGTACTCTACACTGAAAAATAGTACTCGTGTGATCCATTAGCAAGCGTATGGAGTGCGTGATGAGACGACGCATCACTCCCTTGCCCGCCTCTTCTGCGTCCAGAGGTATCACGCTGGCGGGACTCCATTGAGGCCGGCGGTGACCACGATGATATCCTGACGTTCGCCACAGATGAGGACGAACGGAGGCGTATCACGATCTCTCTCGCGGAACGACGGCCCGCTGCCGTGCAGGGTGTTGTCTACAGCGAACGATATTGACAACCTCTTTTATGCACCGGTGGCAAAGGCGTATATATGCGGAGCCTGAGGGACGAAGGTGTGATTATGGATGAGCTGAATGACAATCGCGGGGGTCTTGAACGGGGTATTGCAATGGGTGCAAGAGACAGAGTGCTGACAGCGCCGTACGAAAGCCAGAGGATGCTACGTTGAGAATGCTCGTGGGAGCGGGCGTGCGATCTTGCAGAGTGATAGCGGACGCAAAGCAGATGGTAGCAACTGGCCTCGAGCTGTGAGCAAAAAATTATCAATCAACACGCCGCTTGTGGGACAGTAAACCTGGCGCTGTTGCTCACCAGCTCGGAGGCCCAGTTCACGGCGTTGGACCCCACCACCCCTTGAGAATGTCTGTGACGAGATGAATCCCACCATGTGGTGGATTTTGGGGGGTTTTTTTTTTTCGTCCTATGAGCCCTTGTGGATGTACCAGCGCGAGCTGCAGCAAGGCAAACAGCGAGTCGCCGCACTTGTACGTGAATTCATCTTACAAAGACGTTCTACGTGTGTGTACTGCAGAATATAGGAGCGAGTCAACAAGTAGGGCGAGATGGAGGTCAAGAGCAGTTGAGCCTGGGCCTTGCCACCCGAGCCCTTGCAAAACTTAATAGCCGTGACTGTACCAACAAGCCACATTATTGGACAGCCCTGTCGAAGGTAAGGGTTGACCGGGACTCACGCGCGAAAACAACGGATGAATAAACTCTAACCTTCGAACAGTGATATCTCAACTCTCATCGCCTCATCGTACATTGGTCTAAGCGACTTCAATTCACATATCGAGGTAACTAAGATATCTCCTTGACTTGTCCTTCGAGTACTTTGCCCCCAGTCATCCTCGTTTAGAGAAGATAATCCAGGTTACACTAAAGGCAAATACAGAAGGCCAAGGGGCTCTCTAGTCCTGCTCTTTAGACCCCTTCAAGCTCAACAAGGGAGGTTCCGGTCGAATCGGACGCTCTAATCTCTGTCGAGCGGTAGGTCATTTAGGAGATGGCGGAGGTGAAGTGAACCAGCGTTGGCTGAGTGTTTAGGATATGTAGATAAAGATGTACAAGGACAAGAATACAAATGCTGAGAGGACTCGGAGGATCTTAGTGCTTGGGTACATTGCCGACCACTCTAGATGGTGTGAGCGTCCAGATACTTCTTAGCGAGAACAATAACTGTGTTGATTAATTGGCTCTGTATTAATCTCGTGATGAAATGATCTATCGCCCACTCACTCGCCGCCCAACATCACTGATGGAGGGACACTCAATCGAGGGAGCTTGACGGACGACTTGTGTTCACCAGAAGGGGGAACGAATGGGTGTACCACCACCTCGGGCGGTGCACACAAATGGGTAGCACGAGGCACCCGCGCGCCCACTGCAGAGCAGCGGTTTGCCCCACGGGGAGAGGTTCTTGAGAGACTCCTTCACGTGCTGTGTAGCGAAGGTGAGGATATGCGAGCCTCGTTCAGTGCTTCGAGGACGCTGGAGCGAGTTCGAAGGCAGGTACCCCCCAACGCGACATGCCATGAGGGCGTAATGGGCGAGCGACGAACGAAATGGAATGAATGAGGCGCGACAAACGACGGCAGTGACCATGAGGGTCCTGTACTGGGGAGTGGCGCGGGACTAACGACGGGGTGCTCTTCTCAGTTGGAGTAGCGTGTGCGGCCTTGATAGACGATAGATCGAAGGTGATCTGTGAGCAAAGTAGCAAGACGAGACCGACTTTGGAGTCGGTAAAACTGATCCAGCGATGAAAATTACGGACAGGAGAGTGAGGGGATACGATGTGGCCCATCGAGAAGGTTCTACAGAATGAGTGGATGAGCTTGGTATCTTGATAAACGACTGCTTCGACAGGAACAATCTTTATAATGACCTACCAGACACGAGACGCGCAGCATTCTCCATGCACCCGCCGCGCCTTCGTCGCGGGACTTCTCTGCACGACAGAGGGATATTCGCGGCGTAAGGTGAGGTGCCTCTCGACGCAAAATCACTACGGACTACAAACCGACGCAAGGGTCGACGGGTGAGCGACAGTGGGTCGGGCGAGGGGAGGGCCGTTGGCGATATTCGTTGAAGAGGAACGCGCGACCTCACGCGATCGTCGTAAACGTGATCGGCAATGCACGTCTAAAATAGGCTAGCCTATGAGCCCAGAAACAAATGGTCAGCAGATCATTCGACTCAGAAAGTAAGGGAAGTGGAGTTGAAATAAGAAAGAGCGACGTAAACGAGAATGGATCACTGAACGAAGGATGAAACCCTGTCCTAGACGAAAGATATGAGCCTTGGCTGAGCAGATGCTGCTCTTGACCTTTCGGGCGAGAATGAACAACCCGTCCTTCGAAGACGGAAATGGACTGCGCCTCTGTCGTGTGAGATTCCAATCGATCTCGTCGCTCACATCCTTTCATCGTAATGAACGCACTCACGATTTTGGCCCATGTACCGGTTCACACGCCCGCCGTTCGCATCGTCCCGCTGTTCGTCATTTGCACCTCGAGGGCGCACATGAACCAATGACCGTCACTCAGGACCCGCTCCCTCATCCTTGTCCTCGTCCTCTGCGAGTTCTCGACTGTCGTCATCGAGGTGATTAGGCGAGCCTGCGCCGTTTCGTCTGCTCCGGTGCACAAGAGACGGCGTTGAAATACGCCGATCAATTGACCGCTGACCAATGAACTCATTCGGGATGTCTGGCTCAGGCCGAGTGGGGAGAGGGTCTGAGAATGATGTCCTTTGTTACCGTCGGAACCGAGAATGGCATTGCAGTGTTCGAGACCCAAGAATCAACTTCTTCCCCACTGGTTGCATCGACGGCTCTACTCTTACCACCAGAGTAAAGAGGCCGCTAGCCGGAATCCACCACAGCGGAGGGACTCGACTACAGCGAACGGCACTGACGGCGCCTTTCATGCGCCTGGTAGAAAAAACGTATATACACGAAGGATATACTGAGATTCGAGAGCAATGATTGGAGTCGGTATGGGTGAATAACTCAGGCGCGAGAACAACGGATGAATAACTAGAACCCACGAAGGGTGATTGAGATTGTCAACTCATTGACGAGCCTCTGGTAAGGAACACCCAATCGGCGGGTCGTGTTCACCAGAAAGCGGGGTTTGTACGAAGCACCCATCCACTCACTGCAAACCAGCGGTTCGTCTGACGGCGGGGGGACCTTCTTTTACGTGTGGTGTAGTGAAGGCGAGGATATGCGAGGCTCGTGCAGTGCTCCGAGGACGCTGGAGTGAATACGAAGGCAGGAGCATCCCAGCGCGACTTGCCATGAGTGCATAATAGATGAGCGACGCACGACGGCCGTGACTGTGAGGGTCCTCTACTGGGGAGTGACGCGGTACTAACGACGGGGTGGGTCCGGGTTTGAGAGACAGTGGGTCGAAGGTGGTTTGTGAGCAATGTAGCAACACGAGACCGGCCTCAGAGTCAGTACACTGATCTAGCGATGAAAATTACAATCACGGTCGGCGGGTGTTCTTCAAAATCGGACCGCACATCTGTCATGTGACACCCTTCGACACAATGGACGCACTTACGATGTCGGCCCATCTGCCGGTTCGCGCGCTCGCAGTTCGCGTCGTCCCGCTGGTTATCGCTTGCTCGTCGAGGTCGCACATAAACCAATAACTATCACCCAGCATCCGCTCCCTCGTCCTCGACCTCCGCTTGGGTTTTCTACTGTCGTCGTCGAGGAGATTAAACGAGCATGTGGCGTCTCGTCTGCTTCGATGCACGAGGACTTTTTCTTGAGGCGGCGTCGGAAAACTCGAAGATGCACCCATCAAATTGTCGCTGACCAATGAAGTCATTCGGGATGCCTGGATCAGGCAAAGCGTGGGAATGGATCGGGCTCGAGAGTGACGGTGGCCTCTTGCAGTGTTCGAGACCCGGCGTTCTTCACCATGGGCAGAATTGACTCTCCGCATGGGCAGAAGTAGTAATGCTGCATCGACACTGGCTGCATCTACGGCTCCACTCTTATCACGAGTGTAAGGAGGCCTCTAGGAGCACTAACATCTTCTCACACGCGCACCACAGCCAACACTCCGTCGTTCATTTTCGGCCATATCGCGAAGACACATTCGCATTGTCCACAATCGGCAATACCTTGGCTTGTTCTTCCTTGACTTCACCATGGTGTGTATACATTGCGATATTCCGCCCGCTCTGGTGGCATCGCATCCATTTCATCCTTTCAAGGCGCAGCATATGTATCTCATAAAATGTCCTGGCCGACGAGCCGAACTTGATACTAAGCACAAAGGTCAACGCTATGACAAAATCGTGCAATGGCATGCGTGGGAGCTGACGAGATCGATCTCCCATGGTCCCACTTCGCCTCCCAGAATTTGCCGAAACCGCGTTGCACATTGCAGACTGACCAGCGGACACGGGGTAAGCTCACGAGCATCAGGAGGATGCAAATAGAGCATGAGCCTCATTCCCTTCCTAGTATATGTATCGTCCACTCCTCCCTCTTGCGGGCCGGTGTCCAATGGATGGGTGCCACAGGAGCGGTGCTGCACACGCATGAGTCAGGCGCAGAGAAATTAGAATGAAGACATGTGGGTGAATTATTCATATTGATTATTTAAACCAGTTTCGTCCTTAGGAATAGAGACTTGCATAAACATGTAAAAACATTCCAATGTACATACTTCTGACGTCGTTCTAAGCGTGATCATTGCAGTAATTAGGCCGGAACTACTCATGTCAAATGTCAAGTTTAAAACCCTCGCCTGGAACAACCTCTTCCATCATAAAACTCCCATCTCTCCCAATCAGCTCCCACTTTTGGGCGGGAAACCAAGTATAAAAGGTGAAACTCTTCAAAGGAGGCCCAGTAATAGCACGCAGAGTGACGATATTTTTGAGAACTGGCATCAGCTCTGGTTGGACAGTGGGACTAATACCTTCGATCTGCAGACTCTCCAACCTGGGGCAAAGTACTTCGGGGATCTGGCCCTCCCAGATCGGTTCAGAAGTACCCTGTGCATTCATTGGGATAAACGCCTCAAAGAAGGTGACATATGGATCAACTAGATGCTGGTTCTCGAGAACCAAGGTTTCCAGAGCTGGTAACGATCCAAGGATCTTTGGGACATCATTGAAATATGAGGTTCCCCCGGTTGTGGGTAAGCTCAGGAGCTTCAATCCTGATAGCTGTGCGTTGACTGTGACGTACTTTTCCCAGAGGTAATCGGGTTCCTTCTCATCACCAACAAGTACTTCCAATTCACAGGCCTGTGGAAGTTTCAAAGTAGCAAGTCTGGAGAGCGACGTATCCAATCTAGTGCAGACAGGCATTTCTGTCAACCGGCCCTGTCTTGGTTCGTTCACATCAGAAGCAAACTTTTCCTGGTATCTCTCAAGCTTGTGGAATGTTTGACTAGCCAAGGGTGACAGTCGAGAGGCCCAAACAGTAAGAACCTTGAGTGTATGGAAAAGGGGTGCGTCTGGCGTAGATTGTGTGTTTGACCGCATGAACAGGCCTAAGTTCCTCATCCTCACTTCTTTGAGGCTATGGAAGGAAAAGAAATAATCAATGGGAAGCTCCAAATCCTCATCAGTTGCAATGTATTCCGACTCCCTAGGAAGTGGAGGGTATTCTAACCCTGTAAGGGGGTCACGATGACTATCCACTAAAGCTCTGGATAACGGAACTATGCCAAGCGGGCTTGAAACCCCAATGAAGGTTCTGTCTCCTTGCAATTCAATATCAAATCTCTCCACTGGTTCATGGACGATCCATTCCTGCAGTTCTGACCCTTCACCAAAGCTCAATCGAAATGAGAAGGCTTGTTCCTTGGCCGGGTGTGATGCCACAATAGCACCAAAGGCCGGGATGAGTCCATTTCTTTCTGTGTCTCTCGACCATCTTTTGTAGTGCAGATGAAGCTTCCTCAGTTGCCTACAGAGTGGTGCAATGGTCCGTCTTGATGGCCCTACAGTTGTATTGCGGCCTCCAGCAGCAAATGCCAGGAAGAACACACTGCTCAGTGCATGGGGGTTCGAAAGTCCCATCCATAGCTCTTCCAAGGATGTGGCAAGTCCCAGCATATAAGCCAACAGCCGCTCACTGCATTTGATTTCCAGATACAGGCAAGTCAGACTCTGAGCGGCAAAAATGGGATGCAGAGTGGCAAGCTGCAGATTCCCTCTCCAGGCCCTCCATTGTCCACATTTTACCTCCAATCTAGCCAGTGGGGGATGATGAAAATGTTCAAGGGTGCGAAGGTTATTGGAGTGATACTTCAGAATCGAACAGGATGGCATATACACAGATTGGAGAGCATCAGGGTGATGCGGGAATATGATAGAGCATTCTTCGAGGGCAGGAAAGGTCCGGCCTTCCATCCATTGGATAGAAACAGACTTCAGATGCAAGACACGGAGGATCTGGGTTAGGGGAAGACCAACTCCTGGTGAATAAATCGGGAGGAAAAGATGATGGGCCTCAAAGATCTCCGGCTTGTTCAGGTATGGGAGGATATCGACGGGATTCTGCATCCTCCTACAAGTAAGTCTGAGGGTTGTGAGGGATGAGAGGAATTGGAAGTGAGCAGGTTGCGCAAGGTAGAGTGAAGCATCAGGGTGAAAGACCTCCATTACAGTAAAGCGTGTGGTGACAGTTGTGGTGATTGCGGTGAGAAGTGGCTCCAGGAAGTTGCCAAGGTTGCAACTTGCGTCGAGTTTGAAGGACTCAAGATGCTGCAAAGGGTGTATGATTTGCAAATCCTCGCATCCTCCAGGGGGTGGAAATGAAACGAGTACGAGTGAGCGCCATCTGGATGCTGCCTCGGCTGCAGCCATAAAGCATTCATGAAATTCGACAGGATCGAAATCCTCGTCACTTATCCATTCATCTATCTCGGGTTCATAAAGTTGTGGACCAACAGTCACATCAAGGAGCCATCTCCTCCCAAACCCCTCGACATCTTTCTTCTTTGTCCAACTATGGATCGTCAATCGAGAGTGGATGCCCGGAGTGGAAAGCATAATATCGCGCCAGTGTCGGCACACAAGCATCAAATTTGTTTGAGAGCGCGGATCGTCCTGGACCGTGTACAGAAAGATCTCGGAGAATATTTCTACAGGGATAAGGTGGGATTTGTGACGAGCCGGCGACTGATAGATCTCGTCACAAGGCAGCAAATGATCGCTTTTGCCATGAGGCACATGGGGCACCAACTGATGGCGTTTGAAGAAAGTGGACAGGACGAAGGCGGATATGCTATTGCTTGGGTCAGGGTAGTACGAGTTGAAGCCAGGCGAATTGAAGTTAGAATTCATGGAGAATGGTCGATATGAGTCTTGGCGGGTTTCCACGATTCAGTGGGAGTTGACTCGAGCGCACTGAGAGATGGCAGGAGTCAGAGAATGCTGGAAGTCGACAGCCCGCTCGCCGCACGGAAACCGTGTGGCCTGGCCTGGCGGACAGGACAGCCTTCTCAGACCGAGCGTCCCGTAAACAAAGACTGGACGGGACAAATTATGTGCCCCTCAAGAAGTTTTGGTGGGGCGAATCAGATCTCGATTCACCCATGGCCCGACTCGCGTGCCTTGTTCGCGAAGCAGACCGAGGCAGGTAGCGAACGGATGACACGTTGCACGCTCAGACTGTTCGCCCAGTCAAAATGTATTTACGACAGATAAGACTAGGTAGGGACGAGTGCCTCAATACGTACGAAATATCGACATCGTTCGCCGTATGACTCAAACGCCGAGAGGCGTAGTAGTCGAACTAGTTTTAGTTCATACATTCACCTATTCAAGATGTATTTCTGGCCACTTAGTCCAGCGAAGGCCCTCTGCGTCCGGTTTTAGACAAAATAACTTAGATTGTACGCCATAAAAAATGTGGACGTTAGGAAGTCACTTGTCCACTTCTCTATATATCCCACAACATGGCCGATGTTAATAGAAGAGGTTCAAATTGACCCACAAGTCATGGTTGCCATTGAGCTCCTCGACTGTTCAATATGTGAGCGGAGCGCTGCGCGGGTGTGCAGACGGAGTAAGCGAGGGAAAGCGAGGGATTCCAAGCAATGTAAAGAGAGACGTACGATGGTAAGCAGGCCCGTCCATGCAAGCGCCCAGAGGATTTCGAGGATCCGGAGCTTGGGTTCGTTGCCGATGCTTGAGGTCCAGGTACTCTGCACAGAAAATAGTACTGGTATTACCCATTAGCAAGCGTGTTGAGTCCGTGATGAGACGGCGCACCGCTCCCTCGCCCACCTCTCCTGCGTCCGGTGATATCACTCCCGTAGGATACCACGGAAGTCGTTGGTGAACGACGGAATCTTGACATTTGCCACAAACTGGCGACGAATAGGGGTGTATCACGATCTCTCTCGCGGAACGATGGCGAGTATCCGCTGCAGTGCGGGTGTCCACGGCGAACGGCACTGAAGGCCTCTTTCATGCTCCAGGTGGCAAAGGCGTAAATACACGAGCCACGTGCTGAGCTTCGGGAGGGCAGTGAGACGGGTCTGGATCGATGGAGATGGACGAACGATGGAGACGATGGAGATGAGGGTGAGAGGATCGACAGCCGCAGAGGCCGCGAACAGGGTACCGTGGTGGAGATCCCCTGCAAGTGACAGAGTGCTGGCAGTGTTGTACAAGAATGCCAGCGGTCACTCTGTTAGGCCGATTGTGAATGCTCGTCGAAGCGGGGGTGCGACCTTGCAGAGTGGTGGTGAACGCAAAGCAGAAGATGGCAGCCATCCTCGAGCTGTAGTAAATTCATCAACGATCAACACGCCATCGCTTGGATAGTAAGCCCGGCGCTGTTGCTCACTAGTAAACAAGTTCGGAGGCCCAGCTCAAGGCTTCGATCCCACCGCCGTTTGATAGGCCCTGTGAGGAGATG
>Ga0307515_10004324_pt1 | contig 29482 bp, 32 predicted proteins | sample 17_EM_MG_FD_194513 | JGI IMG/M metagenome (GOLD analysis project Ga0307515, IMG submission 194513) | Populus trichocarpa ectomycorrhiza microbial communities from riparian zone in the Pacific Northwest, United States - 17_EM | ecosystem: Host-associated > Plants > Roots > Unclassified | place... | reverse complement strand
ACTGCCTTCCCCCACGTTCTCCTGTTCTCCAATGCCACAAGTCCATCGGAAAGTCGTTCCAACGGATATACCTCAGGGTAGATGACTGGAGTTACCTTCCCAGATTGGAGCATGCTGGAACAGAGTGAGAATCAAGGGACTGCGGAAGCAAATAGGTAGAAATGCCTGATAACCGCTTTCCACACGGAGGAAACGCGCTCTGGTTCCTTGACTAAGGGAATCATAAGCGTTCTATCCCACCGTTTTTAAAGGAAAATGGATACACACTCATATACGCGCCCCAGTGGATACCAGTAACTTCGACGTTCTTGAGGAGGACAAGGTTTAACGGAAGCTGCGAACCGGTAAGTATGAAGCCCAGTTACTTTTGGGGAACGAGAACCTTTTCGATTTTACCACCCGCGAAACCCACGACAACTGCCCTCCCCTTCCAAGCAATGCATTTGAGCGAATCTATCGGCGAGAAATGGTAAACCTCCACCTGCACGAAAGCAAACAATGACCGGCAGACCTTGGATAAGGCCTACTGGGTCGTAGACAACGTCCACACCATGTCCGCCGGTGATGTTAAGAACCTCTTTCTGCCACTCCGGCTTCGTATAGTCGACAAGATAATCTGCGCCGGCATATTTCTTGACTGCATCGAGCTTAGCCTGTGAGCCAGCGGCGGCGATCACCTTGGCACCCAAAGCTGATATGTCGGTCGGTCAGCGTCAATTCAGCGATAGGGCTCGGCCGGGGCACGAGAGATTCTGTGCGTACCTTTGGCAATCTGTACAGCAGACATGCCAATCCCACCGGCAGCGGCGGTCACGAGGACCCATTCTCCTAGATCAGGGTTTTAGAATTTCCAAGAGCACCTCACCAGCATATTTATGTTAATGTACCCTTCTGAAGACGAGCTCGCCCGACGAGACCCTCGTAGTTGGTCGGCCACGTGACATGGATTCCTGTGATGTTCCCATTCGCTCAGCCAATCAAAAGAGGGTATCTCAGCGAAATATGGCCTGCGACGCACCAGCACCCTGGTCAAAAGTTAGGTTCTTTGGGAGGGGCAAAAGGTTCCCGGGGTCAACGAGGACTTTGTCCGCGTATGCCCCTTGAACGTATCCAAACACCCTGTCTCCCGGTTTGAACTGACATCCCAGAGGGGTGGACGAGTCTTGCGAGACGACACCGGCGAACTCCGAACCCAAGGTAAATGGGAGTTCAGGTCGACTCTGGTGCTTCCCCTGGGCCTGCAAGATCTAAGGAATGGAATTTAAAACATCGTCGGTTGCAGATTCGTTGAGACCGGGACGCGGAGAATTTAGGCATGCAGTTCCATAACTGAAGCACGTGCTCACATCATAGAAATTGAGCCCTGCGCTGTAAACGTCCACCAGGACCTTGTCAGGGGCTGGTTTTGGTTCCGGCGCATCCTTCGTGAGCTCGATTTTGGACGGGTGGTTGACTTGGCTGACTACGAAAGCACGCATACCGAAGACAGAGAGATTCAACGTAGTCAAGTGCAACCGTCTTTATTCAGACGCTTTACATCACCTGCTTCTGTGCTGGAGCGCTTATGTCCGGAGTAGCGCTAACCGGAGGCCGGTCTAAATGTGTTCTCAATGGCGGTAAACAAGGTAGACTACACCAATCCAGCAGCTGCTCTGTGCGCCCCGACGAAGCCTCCGTATACCCAGAATCCCTTCAACCATGAGGTCATCTTCACCGTTGCGGCGTGCCAGTCCATCACGCGCTCTGCAATTCCCAGCTCCAGGTAGTACGTCCGGAACCGCCTGGGAGAGAGGTTTCAGGAAGGGACAAACGTGGAAACGGCTGTGCACTCACCACCAGGACGATATCAGCTCACACCATCCCTGAGGTGACAAGTAATTTTGTTCTCTCAGCTGTCTGACGATCCTGTCCTTTTCGTCAAGCCACACAGCGCGAGCGCAGTACTTGGCCGTCACAAGGAAGATGCGGACATGGGAGTGTGTGGTAACAAGGGTTAAATCCAAATGCCTTTCTGTCGTTTAGCATACTAAATCTCTAGTCACGGGTAACAGCCCGGCTTACCTCGTTAGCTCGTTCAGTTTGAGGACCATGAGAACTCGGCGGGGAACACGGCGCAACACATCGAAGACGGAAACCAATAGTCCCTCCTTGTTGATAACGGCGTTCCTGATCGCCTCGATCTCAGCGGGGGTTTGAGGCGACAGCTCCACAAGGCTACCGCGTCGCTTAAATCCCAACTCGGGCGGGTCCTCCAACGTATCATCCATAATTGCACGACCTAATTCCATATAGAGCAAAGGCACAAAGGGATGGATGGTGAGAGCGTACCTGTGAGGGCTGCTTCGAAAACGGGGTATAGCTCATCGCCCACGTTGCCAACAAGCTTGGCGTACTTCCTCCGCTCCGCTTTTGTGGCAGTAGTGTTCGGGGACATCAATGCGAGCATCAGCTTGCTGTAGTTTATCCGTAATTGGTCATCCAAATCGAAATAAAGCCCATGGTCAAGGAGAACGATTTCAAAGTTATAAGGGGATTGCGATAGACGAGGCGCTGGACGGATCAGCAAGTTTCCTGAAGAAAGGGTCACCCAACGGGTCAAACTAGTTCGTGATACGTTCTTACCTGGGTGAGGATCTGCGTGGAACCAGCCACTAAGATGCACCATGCGCGAGAAGATCCTCGATAGTTCAATAGCAACTTTGTTCCGATCTATGGCGTGGGTGTCCAGGTACTCCAAATCGTCGACTCGTCCACCCTGGATATACTCCATCACCAGCACACGCTTGTCGGAAAAGAGGACCTCAGGGATGTATAATGATGTGCGAACCCCCTTGAAATCCTCGACAGCCCTCTCGGCGTTCTTGGCTTCATGTGCAAAGTCCATTTCCTTCGGCAAGTTTTCCCGCATCTCCTCGCCGAGCCAGGTGAACTCAAATTCTGGGAACCAATGCTTCACCCAACCTAGAATGCATAATGTAAACGTGTGTGCCTGAACAGTAACGGAGTACACAAACCTATGGCCACTTCTACTGCCTCCATATCGATTTCAGAAAACTCTGCAAGGTGAGGATGTTGCAACTAAAGATTCGACGGGATGAGAATGAGATGTACGGGAGACACACGTCAGTTGACCTTGACCGCAACAAGCTGACCCGTTTTCCTGTATCTCCCAACATGAACTTGTGCCAAGCTAGCTACTCCAATTGGGTCGGGGTTAAAATCGTCGAAAATTTCCCGGATGTCTTGACCCATGTCGGTAATGAAGAGCCGTTCTATGTCTTCATACGGGGTTGGGTCGCATCGGTCTTGTAGAACGCGCATGACGTCAGTCCATTCCTTTGGCAGCATGGCCCTATTGAAGCAAAGGTTGGATACAGGTGGGAAGGGACGAAGGTAGCTTACAGTGAAGCCATAGTTTGCCCCATTTTGATGTATATCCCTTTCGTGTGTTGTTCAGCAAAAAAATGTACGAGGATGGGAACGAGTCAAACTTACCCCCGTTTGCCAACATAGCCCTCAAAACCCTCTTTGCACTTCGTGTGTGGCATTCCGACAGTCCGGCCTGTTGCAATGTTTCGGAATCGTAGTCTTTCCAAAGTGTCCGTTTATAATCGATGGCCGAAGGAACGACAGCTTCCGCGACGCGTGAACATCTCCGCATCGCATGTAGTGTGTGTGCGACCTGCTGTGGGGGGTCGTATGAGACTAACCCGACGCCTGAAAGTAAGAAGGCTGATGCTATCCATGGCGCCCGTCGAAATTTCTGGGAGCCCGGGGTAGAACGGGATGCAAACGCTCGTTTGAGGAGTGGGGCATTGTGTTGGAACGGGAGCCTGAAGGTCGAGTGTCGAAACGAGAGTTGCCATCCGGGATGAAGGGTCATCGCGATCCCAGGGTCCGGAGTCGGACTGTATCCCGAAGCGACGGTGATGAACGGTTGTCGACTGTAGCCGGCTCAACAGTAAAGTCGACGCTTGCTGGAGTGCTGCGTCGCCTCGAACACCAACGACCGACGACGAACGGGACGAAGAAGGACACATTCCAAGCGATCTGACGGTGTCGTCAGCCTTGACTGGAACCGTCCACGCTTCGCCATAAACTTCACACATTTCCACGCCCACGGCTGCTCCTGATGACGGACATCCAAGTTCCGACATCCTCTGTTGAGTTGGCCAAGGCGCCTGATACCAAAGGATACAATACTAAACTCGGTCCGTCTGCTCAGAGATAGGATCCTGTCAGTCCAGTGCTGACGTGCCTTTCGTTTCTCATTAGACTCAGACTCGGGCAAGGATAGTCGAAAGTCCGAAGATGGCGAATCCGAACTTCTTCTCGAGACTCTCTCTTCAAATGACGAACTTGCACCTACGCCTGCGTTGAGTAGTTCCACGCTGCGATCCGGATCGACGTCGACGTCCTCAGTGACTCCATTGGGCGAGTTATTCACTGCATCCTTGGTGACATCGCAGACAACAGTGGAAGAAAAAACGGATGAGCGTGTGCGGGACTCAACAACCGAAATTGACCTGGGTGATATCGACGAGTCAAGGTTCTCAACTGTTGCTTTGAACATCGGAAATAGCAGACGATCGTCGGCTGCTTCGCACGTCGACTCCAGGGACCGAAGGAGCTCAACTGCGTCCTTCTTACTTGCGAAAGTACAGGATGCAAAATTGCGCCGCAGTCTCGACGGGCATCGCGAGCTGCATGACGAATTTGAAAAGGCTCACGCAAATGAGGGCGAGACAGATGCAGCCACAAGGGGTGTTGACTGGGGTGTGTTTCTATGTGTTTTCTCTCTCGACACGAAACGTTAACCTGCTCGTAGAGTTTTGGGGGGCTGTCATGACTGATTACCAAGCGTATGCTACGGACAACCCGGAGGAGCTTGCCAGAGCTATTGAGGATGGGATACCACACGCACTGCGGGGGATGGTATGGCAGATGATTGCAGCTTCGAAAGATCCTGCAATGGAGAAATTATACCTTAAGTTGATCAAGGAGACCAGCCCTCACGAGAAGGCTATCACGAGGGATCTCGGAAGAACATTCCCCCACCATACCTTCTTCACGGCAGCCGAAGGGCTTGGCCAGGAGACTCTGTTTAATGTTCTCAAGGCGTACTCATTGTGAGTGATTAACTGCAGTCAGTGGATGTCCTTCATTTGACGGCTTAAAAAGATATGATCCGCAGGTCGGGTACTGCCAAGGACTTCCGTTTGTTGTGGCCATACTTCTCTTGAATGTAAGCAAACGGTGTCGATCGTGTGGGTATTATCTCAGCCGAAGTAGATGCCAGATGAAGAGGCGTTCTGCTTACTCGTGCGATTGATGCATTCCTACGATCTTCGGGGGCACTTCTTGCCAGAAATGCCCAGGCTACAACTACGGTTGGTGAGTAAACACCAACTCGAAACGGCGCTATTCTGACTGTCGACTTAGTACCAGGTAACAATTCAATCCTCGTTTTCCGGGTTCACAGATCGATGAATCCCGTTCAGTTTGAAAGGTTGATCGAGGAGTACCTTCCAGTATTGCACGTCCATTTCCTCCGACAGGGTCTCAAATCAAGCATGTTCTCCTCGCAGTGGTTCCTCACTCTGTTTAGTTACCGGTACGAGCAAGTCTCTGATCTACATGGCATCCCCTCATCCCACACTCCAGTTTCCCGCATGATATGGTCTTCCGGATATTCGACAACATTCTGGCGACTGGTGTCGAAGCCTTGTTTGGCTTCGGCTTAGTCATGCTCCAGAAGAACGAGGAGAAGCTGCTTGCGATGAAGTTCGACGAGATGGCTGTATACCTGAACAACAAGATTTTTGACACATACCGGGTACGGTCTACACACCTCCCTTTATCCACGTTGCTAACACTTATCCACTCGCAAATTAGAAGAAGGATGGCACGTATGACGTCGATTCATTCGTCCAAGGCGCTGTGAATCTGAGGATCACGCCACTCATGCTGGATGCCTTTGCTGCTGAGTATCGAGAAACGGTACGCGTTAAAGAAGCACACGCCTTGGAGGTAGATGGACTACGGAACAGTAACAGGAACCTCTCTGCGCAAGTGTAAGAACCTTCGCCTATGAGAGAAGTGTTCCATCCTAACGGTCACGAAGGCAAAATATGGAAGCAAGCCTGCAACAGTTGAACGAAGAACACCGGGAAACACTGGTATGCACCGGCTATGTGATTTTATTACATCGGGGGCTTACACTATCTCAGAATCAACTTGTGGCGGCTAGGATGAGGAATGAGGAACTAGAGACTGAGCTTGTGAGGTACAAGCTTCTGTGAGTGTTTCAACCCGGTGTGGTCCTGCTTGCTCACAAACACCAGGTACGCGGAGGCCATGCATCAAAGCGAGGATGCGATGTCTTCGCATCGAATCTCGCTGTTATCATCCAAGCGGGGCAGTTCTGGTAGCTGATTCATTACCCAAGAGGTGTGCTAGGTGCGATACGTAGAGAAGTTTATCCCATTAATCTTTCGTTTTAACGCTGGACAAGATTGTGTCGATAGCATCCGCATTTTGTTTGAGCGCTTGCCACTGTGGCTTATCGTCAATACCGTTATAATAGGGAGAATAGACCATTTGGGTTACCTCCTCGAGCTTCAGGGAGATCCCCTTCTTTCCTGGTTTCAGGTCATCCCCGGAGGCAAAATACTCGCGGATGTCGATGAGCGGCATGCCTAGATGGTGATCCGCGTCACTTCTACTTTGCCGAACCATGTCTGGCTGTAATGGTGTCACGAACGTACCTTTGAAGACACGAACCGTTGCCCGCCGGTTACGCCCCAGATCAACGTACTGGTCCCCCTCCCCGTTAGTCTTGACCTCTCCATCATCTGCGGTAGTCTCTTTCCCTTTCTTCTGTTTTTTGGGAGGTTGTGTCTGAGGACAGAGGTTAGGACTGTGGTTGGTCGATAGGAGTCACGCGCGTCAAAGTGCGCACTTGCCTTTGCTTTCTCAGATTTTGCAGTAGATTTCCTGGATTTCTTTACCACCTCCTCCCCAGACGCGCTCTGGTGCGCGTTGTCGCTGACCTCGTCTTCATTGTCACTTGGTGCCCGTCGTTTCGGCATTAGCGTTAAGGCTGGAGCAGTAGATCAGATCCGTGGGAATATTGCGCGTCGACGGGACCGCAGACCAGATCTCACAAACGTCTTTCACCACGCACGGCGACCACCAATCTACACCCATCGCGTCAGTCTCTGGCCGCCACCATCCCACTTCAACGCTTAGGTCCGAGTTTTTCCACTCGCCAGTGGAAGAATGAAGATCCAGCACAAATCAAAGAAGGTTCTACCACCCGTAAGACACTCGATTTTCCGCCCAGACAAGGGATCTGACAAGGAACACAGCTGCCACAGGTCGTAGAGCTCATAGAAAAGCTAGTGGCAACTCCCAATGATGACCTCGTCCACGTCCTAGGCGACATCTCCGTCTGGAAGTGGCCCCGATCCGACTTGAACGCCTGGATAAAGGTGTTGAACAAGTTCGACGCAATCCTGGAAGAAGTTATACGTGACTATGAAGTGGACAAGCTTCAGGTCAATGACTTCACCCCTCTAACCAAACGCACCGTTTGCGAAATCCTTCGATTCGAGCGGATGCTCTTGGAGAACTCGACGAACAGAAAGACATTTAACTCATATGATGTGCGCAGTGGCTTGTTTCGTATCAATTTCAGTTATTGACGTTTCCTCGCAGCGATTGAATAGTCTTATGTTGACCTCAGACCTCGATGTCTTGGTATTAACCTTGACTCTCATCCTCCGGCCTTCCCAGCAATATTCTGCCCAACCAGCTGTTGCACAGGCCCTCAACATCTCTACCCATCGCCTTCAATGTCTCACTCGTCGATGGAACAACATCCGCGAGGCTGGTGTCACCCTCGTCGACCTTGTCACTGAAAAGGGTCGCCCAAAGATCGACACCCTCCCGCCAGATGCTCGCGATGTCCACTTTACCTTCTATCGAAAGGAGGGGATCGAAGAGAAGCCACAAGAGAAGCCCATGGAGCCTATCGCCGACGTCACCTCCCACACCACCCCCCACGCCACACTCCGGAAGCCAACCTCCACTCCAGCCCAACCACAAGCCCCAACCCAGACAGGGGCTGTCAGCATATTCATCGACAGACAAACCCTCCAGAGCAATCCCGTCATGGGTATCCTGGCGGATGCCATCGAAACGTATAATATCCCTGATGATGCAAAATTCGAGTTGATGTGCAGGATTCGGGTTGCTCAAGCCCTATGCCACGGGAACGACAGCGATAGAGAGAAGCTAGTTGTCGTACGAACCCTAGCGATTGCTATCTTCTGCCATACGCACAATGAGGCTCAAGCATTGTCCACCCTTTTCCTCCCGGAGCCAGACCTGACGACACATCTGGCCGAACTTCTTCAATTGGACCGTGGAATCCCTATCCCAGTTCAAACGGCAGCCATCGCAGCTCTTGATGGCGCTGCCAGGTATCGAGGAAAGATTCAAGAGGTCCTTGCGGCAGTGAATGCTGGGGTGAACCATGGAACCTTGATGTCTCTTCTCCGCAAGACCGTCAACGATGTTGCAAGTCCGGAATCCACCATCCCGCACTCCTTTGTCGAAGCCCTGTTGGCTCTGGTAACTTTCTTGGCATCTCACGCCGCTGGTGGGAACATGGTCGTTGCGGCCGGTTTGATCCCGCTTCTGATTCAGATAATCGACAACCGCTTACCCCAGAGGCTAATGATGGTCTCGAAGACAATGCAGCTAGTTGACAACGTCTTATACGGGTTCACAAACGCGTTCCAGTTGTTCTGCAATAACCGCGGCGTAGAGACCCTAGTGGATAGGATTGAGGTCAGCACATACGTAACAGGAAGACCATTTTGCTAAAAATTACTCCAGCATGAGGTTGAATCAAATATCGTGGAGTTTGGCGGCGACCAACCCGCACACGAAATTCCTGTTTCTTACGGTTGGGAGATTTCATCCTTTTCCCGGCGTAATTCTGATTTTGTGCAGGAAAATTGCCCGTTGCCCGCGCAGCTGTCCTCAAGCACATTCTTCGGTCAATGCATCGCATGATGCAGACTTCTGGGACTTCCGAAGGTCTCCGTGGTCTGATCGACTCCACACTTCTCGGGTCTGTCAAGAAGATTATTGGATGCCGGAGCTTATTTGGTCCAAGCATCTTGCCCTTTGGTATTTTACACATTACCTGTCATATTTGAAGCCAGCTTATGGGATGTCCCACCCAGCCATCAACATCATGGCAACCTTTGTCCACAATGAGCCCACTTCCCTCACGATCATCCAAGAGATTGGGCTACCTGAAGCATTTTACAAGGTTGTGGAATCAGGGGTAGAGCCCTCATTTGAGGTTATTCAAGCCATTCCAAATGCGCTCGGTGCACTTTGTCTGAACCAAACCGGGCAAGACCAACTCGCCGCCCGTCCAAGCATCATTCCTGGCCTTCTCTCAATCTTCACCTCCGAGCGGCATTTGCGGGTTCTCCAAGACAAGGAGAACGCCGTGTTGATCGGCACATCTATCGACGAGCTTATTCGGCATCATCCGTTCCTGAAGACCGCCGTCTTTGAGGGCGTGAGGTCGATCCTCGGACAGATCGAAGATCTCGGCAAAGTTTTCATCGTCCCAGAGGATATCCGGCATTTCTACCAACTCATCCCCGATCCCGAGACTCCGCCGCCGGCGCAAGATGAGGCCAGTGTTGCGATGGACGTTGACCGATCACCAGCCTCAGTCCCTGTTACCTCTTCAGAGGATACAACTGCCCAGATTGAAGAACCAGAGAAGGAAGGCGCGTCTCAGAAGAACCCCGAGAACCACGATAACCAAATTGTGGCATTCATCGATGTCATCGGAAGGGTACCATTTTCTTTCGTCGCTTCAAGAACTGCATTCTCACCTACCTTAGTTTTTGGAAGGGTTATTCCAGCACCCTGTACACTGCAAGGATTTCGTCATAAACACGGACGGTCTCGAACGTATCGGTCGCTTGACTGGACTGCCTTGTCTGCCGCACGACTTCGCGAACAGCATCGCATCTGACTCTCTCGTGCAAGTCATTCGCACCATGGTTGAGGCTGCAACAAACGAAACCCTAGCTTTCCTCGTGAAGCTGGTAAGGGAATCACTAGCTGAGACTGAAGAATTTTGGAAGTTTGGAGAATCTACATCGACTTTCTTACCCCTGCTGGAGACCAACGGTAAAATTATATTTGGAGTGCGATATACAAAACTAATAGAACCCGCAGATAACTTGGAAGAGGTTAATCAGTGTTGGAGGAGCATCGTCGCTCTCAACATTCGCGTCACCATGCTCTCCGATCTCTACTCCACTGCGGGATATTCCCATAGCAGAGGCTCAGCAAGTCTCCTCCAGGCGCTGATCGGCCGAGGCACTCCAGACGTGATCACAGGACTCGGGAATTTGCATCGTGCATGCGTTTGGGAAAGTATCGTGTTCAAGAATGGTGTGGGCGTGAAGGATTCGGATCCATCGATGCCATCATTTTTGAGGCTACCACCAGATGGTCAAGCCGATGACAACCCTCTTATACAATCTCCATTTGGTATCTCCGCTACCGAGAACCCCACGTCAGACACCAACCCGATAGAGAGGACAACGTCAAACTCGGTTGGGGGAAGCTCGTCACAATCCAAGGTCGGAAAGGAGAAGGATTCACCGAGATCATTGAATATCAGGGCCCTCAGTCACGCTCTCAACCAGATTCCGAGTTCTTTGACCCCGCTATTCCAATGTACAGTTTCCGCATTCCATCCCGACCATTCTCGGAAAGTCTCACAATTCGCTTTAGCCATCGTCAAGCTCTTCTTTACGCGCCGTACTCCAGATGCAAGTACCAAGCAGAGGATTCTCGACACCTCCACTCTTGTTGCCGGTGTCATCGACAAACACCTGACTCCCAAGGTTTACGGTTCGTTCGGCTTGCTTCCTATCCTATCAGCTGGGACTCATACAATGTAGATGATGATGTTTCGCTGTTCACGTACTACACGGTAATGTTGGGTTTAGCGAACATCCTCCTCGTCGATGGTCAGTATACAGAGGTCTACCCAGGTACTCTGCTAACCAGGTTATAGAACGGACCACGCAGCACACTCTGCACACCGTCTTGCTCGTTTCTCTTAACCGCATCGGGGGAATCAAGTCCATCTTCGACATCAGCCGGAGTTTTATGGGCTCCATTGAAAAGACACTCGGCATCAAAGAGGAGGACCGTACTGAGGTCCAAAAGGAGGAATTAGTTCATGCGTATGGTGGCTTGAAGGTTGCACTCCACTTGATCCATCCCTTGATATCCTCGAAGCCCCTGTTCGAAGCCGGTCAAACCTCGTTCCTCAACATCAAGGAGCGAGGCAGGAACGACGACTTCGATCCCCACGATCTTCTGGTGACCCTCCGACTGTCCGCTTTCCCCCTCCTCCGTGATTTGTGGAATTCCGCGTGGTTGGTTCTTACTCCCCTCAGCGTTTGCAAGTCCGTCGTCCAAACAGTATTGGAGATGCTGAACAGCGACGGGGAAGAGCCATCCCCATCTGCTTCCAGTAGCGGAGACGCACCGCCTACGAGGCAGGGTCCAGACGAGAACCGCATCCGTCAATTAACCGACATGGGTTTCCCACGAGCATCTGTCGAACGCGCGCTGTTGCGAGCGCACAATAATGTTGCTGCCGCTACAGACCTTCTACTCTCCCAGCCATTCTTGTTGATGGGCGACCCAGAGCCAGCGGAACAGAACCTCGACACAGACTCTCACGAAGACCAAGATTCCGATGACACTGAGCCAGGACCATGGGAACGTGCCACCCAGGATGCCGCGAGCACCTCAAGTGAGGCTCCTACAGTTACACCCGAGGCGCGTCGAAAGGAACTTGCCGCAGCTCGTGAAGAGTTCGCTGCAAGTATGCCCCACCAGGCACTGCGATTGCTCGACGATCACTCCTCCTTGATGTTCGACGTTCACAGCGTATTCACAGTCTCCAGCGAAGGGACCCAGGAGCGTTCCATAAACCTTCTGATTGACGATATCTCCTCCTTCTCCCCCGCCGCTTACGATGTACAGGAGCAGCCACTTGCTGTTCGTTGTCGACTTCTTGCTGTGATTTTCGGGGAGGTTCAGCCTTCGGTCGTCCGGAAGGTGGCAATTGAGGGGAAGAAGCTAATGGACATCCTTCTCGCTCTCCTCCTCTCTGGACCATCCAGCACAGAAGAAGGCTATACCACTCCTAGCTGGCTTGCTGCCCACCTTCTCCTCACGGAAGCCCTGCTCATTCTTGGGGAAGAACCAAGGAAAATCTCACTACCCAAGTCCGACGAAAACTTGGAGCCGGATGCTGTACCCAAAGAGGAGTTGCTCGCTGGACCTACCTTCGCTGACGCACGAAATATTCTTTTCGACTTCTGTTACCGCTTGCTTTCTTTAGGCACGATCTCAAGAGACGAGCAGCTCTCTTGCCTCCGTTTACTCGTGGTGCTCACAAGAGATCACTACTTTGCCACCGACCTGGTGAAGCGCGGCGGCATCGACCTCCTGCTCAAGTGCTTGCGTACAAAAGCGGATCCATTTACGTTGGCCGGACCTCACTCATACATTACCACTATTCTTCGACACATCATCGAGGACAGGAGCACGCTTGAGCACATCATGCAGCGCGAAATCAAACGCTTCATTTCCCATCCCCGAACGCGACCTGTGGACCCTCTGGCCTTTGTTCGTAGCTGTAGTGCAATGGCACTTCGCGACCCAACTGTCTTCGTCGACGCCACCAGCAAGGTATCCCATCTCTACAATCCATTAACTTCCATCCAGAACATTGCAGTCAAGAAGGACAACCAAGAAGACAAGTCTGGCCCCCAGAGGAGCACCGAGGTTCCTAAGGATGCTGAGATGCAGGTCGACGAACATCCGGCCACGAATACAGAGTTTTCGGAGTCCTTGGAATCGGTGGTTCATTTCCTCATTGCGGAGCTGATGCGGATGGCAAAGCAGGGCTCAGACCAGTTGATTGCGATTCCCTCCAACTCTCCTCCAAGCCCTACAGATGCTTTAGCAACTGCGCTTCAAGCCGCTCACACCTCTCCGGCAACGGTTGAGGCAGCTGAGAATAGCTCTTCGAACAAAGGCGAAGGGGTAAACAACTACACGTATACCTGCTTCCTTATGCAAGCCTTGACGGAACTCCTCTTCTCGTACGAATCTTGCAAGCTCGCCTTCCTCTCTTATTCGCCAAAGAAGCGATCCCAATCCTCAAAGGACACAAAGTTCAGGACCACTGCGTTGCACTTCTTCCTCTCCGACCTTGTCTCTTTTGGGACCCTTGATTCTCAGCCGACTCCAGAGGCAAGGCGGCGCATCATCCTCTGCAATTGGGCTATGTCTGTTCTGGTCGCTCTCTGCGTCGATCCTGCTGGCGGCCACGATCTCAAGGATGTGCCAGCGGACCTCGTCTCCGTACGGAAGTTTGTGATCGAGGCGATCAGCAGGTCGATCAAAGACCTCCCGCTCACTGCAAGCGTAGAAACCCGTTACGCTCGTCTATTGGCCATCACCGACTTGTGCTATCGGCTTCTCACCGTCAGATTTGGACCCGGAATTCGAAAGACCCCCGATGAAATCCCTACGCATATCACCAAGGTCATGCTCGAGAAGAATTTCGTTGCCAGTCTGACCACAGCATTGGGGGATATCGACCTGAACTACCCAAACATTCGCACAGTAATTACGTCCGTCTTGAAACCGATGGAGTACTTGTAAGCTATTGTTGCTTTCCCTCCTTCACGAGCCCCCGTAATATGTACATTTAACAGGACCAAGGTTGCCATCAAGATGAGCCGAGCCTCTGGAAAGACCAAAGACCTTCCTGATGAAGATGTTCCTGATTCTGATGTGGATTCGGAGGTCGAAGGTGTAGCAAGCAATGAGGTTCGTGAAGAGACCCCAGACCTTTATAGGAATTCATCTCTTGGAATGTGCGTGTCATTTAATATGGTACACTAACTCTACTAACTGCACCGCGCTGATGATCAGGTTTGGCGGAGTAAGCTATAATGACTAGAGACACAATTCTTAGTACTGAATTTTGCACCAGGAAATGGAGGACGTGAACTTCGGGCCTGATGAAAGTATGGATGGCGATGAGATCGGCGAAGACGAAGATGCTGAGATGGACTTTGGAGAGGATACGGGGAGCGAGGACACCTCTCGTACTGATGACGATGACGATATGGATGAGGAGGAAGACGATGAGGTCGAAGTAGACGACGAATCGGGTGAATCAGAGGGTGTTTGGCAAGGCGAAGAAGAGGACGAGGCGGACCTTGTCGAGAACGGCGAAGAAGGTGAAGGGGATGAAGATGGCGATGACGATGACGAAGATGAAGAGGCAGACAATGGGGTCATCTGGCCAGAGGTATGTTTGACCCACGTGCATTTACCTTCTGGAGGCTCAGTCTCGCACAGGGAGTCGAGCAAGTTCCCGGAGAAACGGATGAGGGTGACGATGAAGAAGGAATCGGAGGTGCCTTTCGATTTTCTTACAATTTTCCTTGTCGTGCTGAATCTGTGAGTACAGGAGCTCCCGTGATACTCGGAGAAGAGGAAGAGGAAGATGAAGACGAAGAGTGGACTTCCCCTCAAGACGGGTATGTCAGTGGTCCGCAACCCTCACTCATTCTGACACTCCCACTCTAGGGAACTGGGTGTGCTTGAAGCACAGGACCCCGCTCCCGGACAATTCCCTTCGATATTCGGTATCGGCAACCCATTCGCAGATGTCGATGGAGGTGGAAGAAGTGGTTCCCATCTTGTCTGGACGAGTGGCCGACGAGGTACCGTTGCAGCCCGCCCACAACAGTAAACTTGCTGATAACTGCATTCTCTAGTCGTTGACGAAGCAACCGACATCTTCGGTCGGCCCCCGGGTACTGGTTCTGCTCCAGAGGCAACAACACATCCCTTGCTCCTTGATACATCTGGCATCCAAAGGGCTGCAAACCAGCAGTCACGAGTTACCCGGCGCCTTAACCGAACATTGATATCTGATCTTCAACCCCACAACCTCCTCGCAACTTTGGAAAGTCTGATTGGGGGCTCGAGCACAATCCAAGTCTTGAACCAGCTCCTCCATCAAACCAGACCTGGTGGCCCAGATCCCCTTCAGCTCGATGTTCCCGCCGGTGCCCTACTACATATGGAATCTCATCTCATGGCGCAACGTGGAGGTCGTGGACATCTGTCAGCTGTTCGCGTGGAAAGGGCTCGTGGAAATGACCCCCGACGGGAAGAACGGGACTTTAACCCTTTGGGAACAGTCCAAAGGTGGTCGGAAGAAGGGAAGATATTATACGGTAAACATGCATCAGATCGCCTTTCGAAGCTCGCAGACCACGTGGTGTTGAAGATGCTGCCCGTCGCCCTCCAAGCTGCCAAGGAAGCAAGGGAGGCTAGGGAGAAGGAAGCTGTAAAACTTGCAGAAGCCGAGGCGGAGGCCAAGGCTCAGGCTACTAAGAAGGAAGAGGAAGAAGCAACAGCCACCGTTGATACGGTTACCGAAACCCCCGCACCACCTACAGAGCCACCCGTTCCCGCCCACACCGACGCAGATGAGGAAATGGCTGACGAACCCACTGCCGAACCCACTGCCGAGCCCACTGTCGAGCCCACTGTCGAACCCACTGTCGAACCCACTGTCGAACCCACTGTCGAACCCACTGTCGAACCCCAGCATTCCGCAAACGAGACAACAGACGTCGCTTCGGACATCCCCGACGAAGAACATTCCACCAGTACATCAACCGCCCCTCCTGATGCACCGACTTCCGCCCCCGCACGCGTGACTGTCATGATCCACGGCAGCCCCGTCGACATCACAGACACAGGAATCGATCCGACCTTCCTCGAAGCACTCCCCGACGACATGCGCGAAGAGGTCATTAACCAGCATGTTCGGGATCAACGGGCGGCCCGAGTCGAGCGTCCGGCGGACTCGCAGATCAGTACCGAATTCCTTGAAGCGCTCCCCGCAGATATTCGAGCAGAAATTCTCCAGCAGGAGCGCCTAGAGCAAGCACGAAGGCGAACTGAGGAAGTGGTCAATCAGCCGGTGGCAGTCCCCGTTGCTCCTGCAGAACTGGACAACGCCGATTTCCTCGCGAGCCTCGATCCCCAGTTGCGCGAGGTTGTTCTCCTCGACCAAGACGAAGGTTTCCTCCGTACATTGCCGCCTCACATTCTCGCCGAAGCCCAGGGTTACCGAGAAGGTGCGCATCGTCAACACCGACGTACGATGCCCACTGTCGCCGTCCGCGGTGGACCTCCTGCTTCCCGTCCTCCCCCACCTCCCCGAGACGCCATTCAACTGCTTGAGAAGAGTAACGTTGCTACCTTGGTCCGACTCTTATTTTTCCCTCAGGTTTTGAAGAAGAACACCTTGTTCAAAGTTCTTCTCAACCTTTGCGAGAACACCAAGACGAGAACCGAATTGTTCAATCTTTTGCTCTCCGTTCTGCAGGAGGGTAGCGGAGACGTCGCAGCCATGGACAAAAGTTTCGCGCACATGTCTGTCCGGAATTCTAGATCACCTAGCGCCAAAGCACTCGGAAAGCAGAGAGCGATGTCGGACACGTTTAATCCCCTCAATCTCCCCGGCGATGTTGTTCCTGAACTTCGGGCGCGTCGCTGTCTCGAGGCCCTGACTTTCATCGTCGATTCCAATGAATCCTCTTCCCTGTTCTTCCTGACGGAGCATGAGCTTCCCGCTGCACTCCGGAAATCCTCGAAGAAAGGGAAAGGAAAGGAGCGACAAACCCACTACCCGATCGTGTCTCTATTGTCACTCCTGGACAGGGAATCCCTTCTAAAAGCTTCCTCAATCACAGAATCCATCGTTGGTCTCCTTGCTTCGGTCACACGCCCTTTGACCTCCCTGAAAGAAGAGAAGTTGGAAGATGCTTCTACCCCATCGAGCTCACAGCCCCAGCCACCGTCAAGTCAACAGTCGACACAAGAGCCACAGCCCCCAAGTACCTGTAAGTTCATTTTCCCTCTACACACCCATACCTCACCTGATCGATCGGGACAACCAGCCGAGCCTGGAGCAACGGGTGCTGAAAGCTCAGGACAAGCTAAGACGGACGCCGCGGAACAAGACAAGACACTGCTGACCACTCCTCCGCAAATTCCCTCCCCCCTGTTGCGATCGATTGTCAATGTCCTCACTATCGGAGAATGCACTGGCAGAACGTTCCAACAGACTCTAGCGCTGATCCAACACGTATCCCACATTCCGGATGCTCAAGACACGATTGCTCAGGAATTGAAGCTCAGGGCTCAGGAGTTTGGGAAGTCGTTGTCCTCCGACTTGGATGAGCTTTCGAAGGCATTGCAAAGCTCAGAGGCGGAATCTGTGGCGGGATCTGTTGCTTCTCGATTTGCCTCCTCTTCCTCTGACCAGGCCAAGCTATTGCGAATCCTCAAGACCATCGACTACATGTACACTGCGAAGTCGCCTGCTCCTTCTCCCGCGGAAGGTTCCCAACAAATCCAGAAGATTTACGAGACCTTCAAGTTCTCGTCCTTGTGGAGAAAATTGGGCGATTGTTTAACGCTCATCGATAAACCCGAGTTGGACCACATCGCCACCATCCTCCTTCCACTGATAGAGTGTCTCATGGTCGTATGCAAGTACGTGGGATCCAAAACCTCGCTTACCGGTCGGCTCGTTCGTAGTGCTTCTCTCCCTCAGTCGCCTGTCCTTGGATCTTCCGAATCCATGGAAGATCTATTTGTGGCCTTCACGGATAACCACCGCAAACTTCTGAACATCATGGTTCGCAACAACCCGTCGCTGATGAGCGGTTCCTTTTCCCTCCTCGTCCATAACCCCCGCGTCCTGGATTTCGACAATAAGCGTAACTACTTTAACCAGCAACTACACCGACGACCACACGGAAGGGAGCATCATAGTGCGCTACAACTCAACGTCAGGAGAGCTCGAGTGTTCGAGGACAGTTACCAGTATCTGCAACGCAAGACGGGCGAACAGATCAAGTACGGCAAGCTAAGCGTCAGGTTCTACGATGAGGAGGGTGTTGATGCGGGTGGTGTCACGCGTGAATGGTTCCAAATTCTTGCGAGGCAGATGTTCAACCCCAACTACGCTCTCTTCCAACCATGTGCTGCGGACAGGCTAACATATCAGCCGAACCGAGCCTCCGCCGTCAACCCCGAGCACCTTTCATTCTTCAAGTTCGTCGGGAGGGTCATCGGGAAGGCTATATTCGACGGACGGCTGTTGGATGCGTACTTCGCTCGAAGTTTGTACCGCCAGCTCCTCGGAAAACCCGTGGATTACCGGGACGTCGAATGGGTTGATCCAGAATACTACAAGTCCCTTGGTTGGATTTTGGAGAATGACCCCAGCCCTCTGGATCTGACCTTCAGTGCCGAGGCGGACGAGGTAAATAATTTCACCATCCCCCTTTTCATCCATTCACCGATTGGCCTTAGTTCGGTGTCACCAAGATCGTTCCCCTGAAGGAGAATGGAGAGAAGACCCCTGTCACCCTGGAGAATCGCAAAGAATTTGTTCAACTATCAGCTCAGTATCGGTTGTATTCTTCGATCAAGGACCAGATTGAGGCGCTTTTGGGGGGATTCTACGAGATCATTCCGAAAGAACTGATCTCAATCGTAAGTCCCTCTTACATAATTGTAGTCCTCACCCTAACTTGATCCATTTAGTTTAACGAACAGGAGGTGGAATTGCTCATCTCCGGGACGCCGGACATCGATGTGGACGAGTGGCGGGCTGCAACTGAGTACAACGGATACGCGAGTTCCGATCCTGTCATCGTCTGGTGGTGGCGAGCATTGAAGTCGTTCAACCGGGAGGAGAGAGCCAAAGTTTTGAGTTTCGCGACAGGAACCTCGCGTGTGCCACTGGGAGGGTTCGTCGACCTGCAAGGTGTACAAGGAGTACAGAGGTTTTCCATTCACCGCGCGTACGGTGACCCATCTAGGTTACCCCAGGCGCATACCTGTGCGTGCAAACACTTTTATGTTGACATTCTCGACGCCCCCGATACTTACCGTACAATTCTCATGCACACAGGCTTTAACCAAATCGACCTACCGCAATACACATCGTACGAGATGCTCCGTCAACAACTGTTACTCGCTATCAACGAGGGAGGAGAAGGGTTCGGGTTTGCGTAACCGCCTTTTAGGAGAGGACTGACATTCTTGCTTGTACACATACGATAGAACCACACGATTTGTAATTTTCCGAACGACTGTATCAACTACTTTTTCCAACCTCCGATCGCTCTGGGATGATCATGTGTGCCACTTGGACTGGACGGCTGCAGTTAACAGATTCGGTCGCTATCCAAGATGTAAAAGGGGCAAACTCGGGGGAGATGCCAATAAACGCCAGGGTCTATCCAACCTTGGCCTATTCCGCAACAATGCTCGCCAGATAAGTCTGCTCCCGTCCAACAGCGTGCAACCCACTTCCATTAATCGGAACTGGACAAGGATGCGAGATATATATTGGTGTAACTGTCGTCGCTTCCTCCCCCCCTCCCTCACGCGTCCCCTTGCTGCAGTCATGACCCACGACCAAATCCGACGGTTCAGCCCAACAACATCGATAGAGAGCACCGACTCTCTCGTGACGCCCAACCACAGCGACACCTCCACTTTCGTTGACTGTGTCGTGAGCGAGGACATACCCGATTACCACTTTTCGCTCTTTAAAAACTCTTCGGAGGTGTGGGAGGAGTTCAGGGATGGCCACGACCCTTTCGAAATCCAGATTGTCGACGCCGGTATCCCTATATCCCCCTCCTCCTCGCTGCTTTCTGGGATAGACCTGTTGGGGGACACGTCGACACCTCCTCTCCCTGATATGACTGTCATCCCCACACGGCCGGGATCCCACCAAGTGGCTGTTCCCCGCCGCGCCTCCTTGTTCGATTTCCCATCCCCTCCCATCCCGGTCCCAGATCTCAGAACGCGCATGGGGGAGTTCAATCCGATCAACGGAGGCCCACCGGCGGTTAGCCTCGGTTCCCACCTTAGTCCGGGCGCATCCCACGAGTGCCTCGCTCAGCCAATCCGCCACTCCCGACCTAGCGCGCTGCACCGCTGGAGCACCCTCCCGCCCGCGGTGTATCATCCGGATAAACGTCGAGGGTCGATCGAACTTGTCGCCACCAAAGCCACAGGCACGTTCCTGACCAAGGCAGCCAAGGGTGCGGTCACATCTGCAGATGTCCCTGTGGTACCGGTACGGAGTCTATCGTTTGTCGCCATCCCCTCCTTAAGCCCCCGGCCTGCGGGCTATGACGTGCCATCCCCTGGACGTCGCTCAAAACAAGAAGCATCCGACCCGTTCACATCCTTCATTGACATGTCTGCCAACAATCACACTCTCTCCACGTCCCGGGTACACAAACTATTTTCAAAGATCGCAAGTGGCCTCAGATCACGCAGCAAACGCCATTAACCTGCGCTCATACCCTCCTCCGATTGTTCCTTTTTCTTGGGACGCTTCCTCTTACCTTCGTATTCGCTCTGATTTTTTATCGCGCCTTGTTCCCCATTGCTGTTAATTGTTGTGAAACACTGTACTCACGTTTTTCATGTCTAATCGTACCCGACTGTTCGTAATCTACTAATCGAATGATAAGCCGACCAATCATCGTACGTGTCTTGACGTGACTAACACTTTCCTTCCCCCACGCCCAACCATGGCGGCGGTCAAAAACAAGCTCAAAGCGGCCCGTGCCGCGATAGGAAAGAGTGATTTTTCCGCTGCACAGGAAGCCAGCCTCGAGGTCCTGGAACAGGATCCTTTGAACTACAACGCGTTCGTCTGTTCTCTGATCTGATCAACTACCGCGAACCGGTCGCTCACCCCGGGGATTTCTTTAGTAACGTCTTCCTCGGGCTTGCCTCTCTCGAACTTGGACAGCAGGACAAGAGCGAACAGGTTTTTGGGTTGCCACCTTCCAGATCCATCTTGACTGAGATTTGCACAGGCGTATCGCAAAGCGATCCAACTGGATGCGACGTCCCCTTTGGCATGGCAGGCAAGTTACTGATCTGCAGATTCTTTTCACCGACTTATCTCCGGTTTCCATAGGGCATATCCAAGCTGTATGCGCAGACCGAGAAGTGGGACAAACATGCTGGAAGCTTGAATAGTTTGATATACATCTTCGCCAAAAGGTGCAACTATATTCTCCGTTAGGTAGGATCAAGCTCAAATTGTTGCTAGCGACGACGTGATGAAATGCGCAGAAACACTCCAGAAATACGTGGATGTGTGCAAACAACATTTAGGGCCATTGCAGGTTTGGAGGGCAGCTCTGGGAAAAGATCTGTATCTCACCCTCTTCTTACTAAAGGTCGTGACGGCTTTGGCATTGTATCTGCCTACCTCGGACCTTTACCCCGTTCTTTCTTCACTTCCCCCTCCCGATGCCACAAACCCGGAGGCGACTATCGCCTTCGCAGCACAATCCGCAATTCAGGATAGCCTCCCAATCATACAAGAAATCGTTCAGATACTCGAAAAGTACGAAGAAACCACATTCGCCCAAGAAGTGGATAAACGTCGGAAGCGATTGGGGGCCCCTTCACCGGATGTGATTCGTCAGGAGGTCTGTTACGAAGTTTGGAGCGAATCGCGCGTACGTGTTTTGTTGGTCCGCCAAACCTTCCACTGACTTCTCGATGGTAGCTCCCCGAGTTTTATAACGAGATTTTAAATCATCCAAATACTTCCGATGAATTACGCAGGGAGACCGAATCGAAGCTTTTCAGCCACAAGCAGCGATTGATGTCTGTCATCCCCTCCTCCGGCGAGGTTTCCGAACGCAAAGCCCAGGTGTCAGAAGAGCTCGAAGAGATGGTGAACGGGATAATACTGTTGGGTATTCCAAACGAATCCGTTTGGAAATACTACATCGAAGGGCAAGACGTCTATTCACTCGGTGAGTGCATTTCATCGCCCCGCGACTGCGGCTGAATTCCATTGATGGAGAGGAGTACGATGTCGCTATGCTCCAAAAGTTCGTGGCCTTGTTTCCGTATTCGGGTTTTGCAACTTTGATTCTGGCATACTTCGCGTACATCGGGACATCACCGACGTCGGACCCCGAAGCGCCCCCTCCCGTCACTATAGAGTATGACGATTCATTCGACGTGATTCAGGTTAGTGCACGATGGTTCCAGCGTCCAGTTCCACTTAACTCCATGGCACAGGATTCCTACAATGACCTCCCGGATTCGGTCTTGGCTGGCAGGATAATGGCCAAAGCGTTTCACGATGATTACGATTACGAGAATAGTATCAAAGTGGCTGAAGTTGGGCTGGAACGCACACGCAAACTTGGATCGGAGAGGGGGAAGCCGTTTCCAAAGTGAGTCCGCCCGTAATTTTACCCATTGAATATCTCCGAGACCAGATTTCAGGACGAGGAGGATGTTCAACGTGATGCTCGGGACTTCCCTCGTCCATTTTTACCCCCCAAAGCACCATGCTCGCGCACTTGGGATCTTAGATGATATCTTGTCGGACGATGATGCAAACGTGCCAAGTCTAATGGGTCGCGCGTACATACTCCAGGCATCCAAGGACTGGGTCGCAGCTTCGGAGTTGTTCCTGCGAGTAAACGAACTGCTGCCGGATGATGTCGAAGAGGGGTTACGGGCTCGGGAGGAACACGCATGGTGCATCCTTCAGCAGGGCAATATTGTGGTTGCGGAAAATGAGTTGAAGGCGGTTTCGGAGGTTCTCGATAATTTGGAGGGCCGTGAGGTGGACCAGGCGAGGTGTTGGTGGAGAATGGGCAAGTGTGCCTGGCAGGCAGAGGGTTTGTACTCCTTATCTTCTCCATTTCCCACTCTTACATTGCCCTGCAGAACACGAGCAGGCGTACCAATGTTTCATTGCAGCTCTGAAACGTTCTCCTTCGTTTGCCCCCGTTTTTTCTGACCTTGGCGTGCATTACTTGGAGGCAGCAAGCCCTCCAGACCCGAACCGCGCCTCAAAATGTTTTCAGAAGGCCTTTGAGCTCGATGCTACCCAGGCAGACGCTGCAAGGAGGCTGGCTGAAAGCTTTGCGGAGGAGAGTGAGTGGGACCTTGTAGAGGTCGTGGCTAGGCGAACGATCGAGGGTGAAGGCGGGAACGAACAGGCTGCTTCAAAACACCTACCGATCAATTCCTGGGCTTGGAAAGCCCTCGGGGTGGTGGAACTGGTAAGTATCTACCCTGGAGCGATTTTTAATAATCTTGAATTATTCCATTCAGAACCGCAGAAACTACCCCGCTGCGATCCAGGCTCTGCAAACCTCCCTCCGTGGGGAACCAGATGACCAGGTTAGCTGGGTCAGGTTGGGTGAAGCGTACGCCAGGGCTGGTCGATACGCGGCGGCCGTAAAGGTGTTAGAACATGCCAGGACCTTGCGACCGGACGACTGGATCTGTTCATATCTCATAGCTGATGTTCAGTCCCAGACTGGTCAATTCACTGAGGCGATAACATCCCTACAATCAATCCTTGACGATCACCCCTCCGAACTCGGCGTTCTTGTCGCCCTTTCGACCGCACATCTGAACAATGGAGCCCAACAAGTGTCTTCAGGTTTCTTTGCGAGGGCGGAGGTTTCGTTTCTGACCGCGATCGAGGTCGCTTGGAAGGCGATGGAGACGAACTCTGGGTTCAGCAGAGTCACGTGGAAGATCATTGGGGACGCTCTGTTCAGGTATTCTGGTATCCAATTTCCGAGGGAGACGCAAAGACTTTCGGATGCCTTGATCACGCTGATGGAGATCTTGGAGGCAGCACCTTCCATCCCGATCTCCAAGCCCTTGGTTCACTCGTTCTCTCCGGAAGTGATATCTGCCCTTAACATCCTCGAGTTTGCTGTAGCAGCGTATGAGTACCGCATCTCGTTCGGTTCTCATGACGACAGGGCGAAAGCCAGCGCTTGGTATGACCTTGGTGTCGCGCTACAGACCTTATTTAGCCGGAACGTTGGGTCCCACGCGGCCGCCACTCAGGATCAAATCATTCGTTGCTTGAAAGAAGCGGTCTCCGTAGAACCCGACGAAGAACTACACTGGATCGCCCTGGGAGATGCCTACTTCCTCAAAAACGCGAAAAACGCCCAGCATGCCTATATCAGGTCGCTGGAGTTGAACTCAAAAGTAAGGGTGATTCTACTTCGCCACAACTTATACTGACATCACCTGGTAGAATGTTGCCACCTGGACCAACCTTGGCTTACTCTACTTGCACCATGAAGATCTCGAGCTTGCAAACCAGGCGTTCTCGCGCGGTCAGGTCTTGGACCCCAATTACCCTCTCACGTGGTTAGGGCAGGGTTTGGTAGCGAGTGCTCACGGGCACGAGATTGACGCAGAACGCATTTTCGAACATATTGTTGGGCTAGAAACGACGATAGTATGTCTCCCAGTGGTTTCGAATCCCCGAGATCCTCATAGTTCTCTAGGCTGAAGCAGATCTCTCATATGCCTTGAGGCTCTTCTCTAGGATAGTCGGGGGGTCCCAGGATCCTAGGATTGTCAGGGAGTCCTTGGTGCCCGCATTCTTCGTCTTGGATCGCTATTGTCAGGAACGACCAAACGACGAGTGTGCATTACACCTTTTCAGTCTGGTCTGCGAGCGTGTTGGACATTATGACCTCGCCGTAGAGTTGATCACGAAAGCGATCTCGATTTTGGAAGCCAAATACGAGGAAAGCGAGGACTCGGCAATTGAGAGGCAATTCACCATCGCCAACACGAATCTCGGCCGCCTTCTCGTTGCGAATGGGGATTTTGACGAAGCTGTAGAGTCACTCGAGACCGCCCTGGGTCTTATCGGGGACGACGACAGCGCGGAATCCCGTGTGCTTCATACCCAGTGTTGTTTTGTGACAGGCCTCTCCAAATTCAAGTGTGGCGACCTGAACGGTGCCATGGAGTCGTTCCAATTGGCGTTGGGTTCCGCAGGAGAGGACCTCGCGATGGTCGGACACGTTTCTGTGTTGTTGGCCCAGGCGCTTTGGTCATTGGGGGGAGATGAAGCCCAAGAATCCGCGAAGTCTCAGTTATTGCAATGGTATGTTAAGAGAACAGTCATTATACGACGAAGCCTCGAATTCACACCTCGCTCTAGTATCAGCTCGGACCCCGAGAACCTGGAAGCTATCAATCTATTAGCAGGAATGGGAATACTGACAGATGATGATGGGCTTGTAGATGCCGCCCTTTCCGAAATGCTCTCCCTCCCACTAGACCAACGCGCGGCGATGGATCCCCACCACGATGTTAATGGCTTGCTAGTCAAACATTACCTTGGTCAAGTGAGTGATGCATATCCATGCCCTTGACCCGGCTTTTCAACGATCTCTGTCTTTCTAGGGGGATATTCCAAGAGCGTTCTCCGAAGCCCAAAGGGGTATCTTTGCGCAACCCACTTCGGAGGAGCTGAAAATCCAAGCTGCATCCCTGGCTCTACAGAACGATCGCAGTGTCCAGGCCCTCGCTCTGCTGGCTTCCGTCGGCGATAAGGTGGAAGGAACGCCAGCTGAGCACTCCAAGCGGCTCAGCCTGTGCGCAACTGCAGAATCTCTGAGTCCGGGTGAGGGGAGCGAATCGCTCAAGCTGGCGCAAAAGGCGGTGAAACTGAATCCGGCGAGTTTTGAGACGTGGTCAACATTGGCATTTGTTCAGAATATAGCAACACAATAGCACTCATAACCCATACCGACTGCAATGATACAAACATTCTATACTCTATTCTCTTTTCTGTATCTAATCCATCTGATTACTCGTCCAACCAGTCCAAGAACTGCGGCGTGAAGTACGTCAGGATCAACGTGCACCCTGTAAGAACAGGTTAGCCAAATCGAATCAAAACCTGGGTAATAGAATACCAACCTGCTCTCAAGAAGGCTTGGGTAGACTCGAAGGCCATCGTCTTGAGGTCATACACCCCAGCGTTTCCACCTGCGACGATCATAGCATATTCCCCGCTGACTTGGTAGACCGCCAAAGGGTGATCGGGAGCGATTTGAGCTGCATCGGCAATGATGTCGAGGTATGGCATGCCGGGTTTGACCATGATGATGTCAGCACCCTCGTCAACATCCCGTCGCTATGACCGAAATTAACCATCACGGACAGAGGCGCGAATGAGCAGACTCACAATAGCTCGACGAGCAAGCCCTTTCCCGCCGGGTGGAAGCTGGTAACATTTCCTGTCGCCAAAGGCAGGGGCACTCCCTGCGGCTTCGCTGTAATGGCACATTAGGTCACCAATTCAAATCACGGCTGGAGAAGGAACTCACCGGAATGGACCGTACAAGCTGCTCGCAAACTTGGCGGAATAGCTCATGAGCGTGCATTTATTTCCGTAGCCCTCGTCAATAAGTTTCCTCTTCATGGCCAAGATCCTTCCGTCCATCATGTCGCTCGGAGCAACACAGTCCGCGCCAGCTTTGGCGTAGGCAAGGGCGACATTGGCGAGACGTTCGACTGAAGGGCGGGTGTTGATCGTTCCATCCTTATTGAGGACACCGCAGTGTCCGTGAGAGGTGTACTCGCAAAGGCATACGTCGCAGGCGATGTAGAGGGACGGGTACAATTGCTTGAGCTTCTTTATGGCGAGGATTACGGGACCTTGTTGGTCATCCGCGGGGGTTCCGACTGGATCCTTTGGAGCGGTGGCGGGAGCATGAGTGCTAAGCTCGACACGGAATGTAAATCCAAGCATACCTTGACGCAGTTCAGCGGGACACCAAACAGAATCACGCTCTTCAGTCCCTTGTTAACCAAAGGTCCAATGAATTCTTCCAGTTTGTTCACGCCCCACCTTCGTTGGCCCGGAAGAGATTGAATGACCACGCTGGCTTCCGGGTCGTCGGTGATGAAGATGGGGTACATGAGCATCGACTTTGTCAACGTCCCGTTCTGCTGCCATGACCGAGAGAGTGGGTGCTGGTACCCTCCCTGCAGAATAGACCTAGAGCAAATGAGCCAAGAACACGCTGCAAACGCGAGATTGTCTCGTACGAGATTTCCATTGGAGATGTAGTTAGCTCGAGTCCAACGGGCAGAACCGTGATTCCAACTATAACGCGATTTGCGACACTTAAGCAGTGTCCCGCTTCCTCACTCACCCTCATCATGATCAACTCCCCGCCGGCTCCGCTGCCGCGGCTTGTAGTGGTACATGTCCCAGTAACTTCGTGCATGCTTGGCCCAAGGCGCGGGGCAGCAGCCCCGTCGCGGATGCTCTTGACCTTTGTCTACGCCGGACACGATTAAGGGGCTTCGTATACAAGATCTGCGCTTCCGCTGGGTATAAGGCGTCTGGGACCCCTGAACTCATTCACCTTGCCCTTCTCCCCCCTCCCCCCCCCTCCGCCATGTTCGAGTACATCACTGCCAGGATTCTCCATACTCCGCTTGGAAAGCGAGTCGATGAATTGGTGAGCGGATCTGAATTAGAGTTTCCCAAAGTATCTCTCACGGTAACACTAAAATCATCTCAGCTGGCAAAGGTTCAAGCCCTCGATTCTCCTCCTGACCAGGGCGACTCGCTTCCGCGTAGTTCTTCGCTGCCCGATATGCTGAACGAGATGGCAATCCATTCGCGCCACATTCAGGATCGAATCACCCTCGAGGGCCCTCGTGCGCGTGCCGCCTCTCGCAATTCAAACTCTGTGCCTCCCTCTCTGCCACCCCAAGAGTCCATCATCCACTCTCTATACGCCATTTCTCCCTCTTCGCCAGATTACAGCGCGATCGCGTCCGGCCACCGCTTTCCTCAGAACGTTGTCCGATGTCGACAGAGACCTCGCAGGAGCCATCGTCCGCCTCCCGCGTACTCCGAAGCGGACCCGAATCCTTCCATTTCTGCAACGCTCTCTGAAATGGGTCTCTGCGTGCGAGGTGGTGTCGCCCCTCAACTTCCGCCATCGTACTCTTTGCTTCCGCCTGCACCCGGAGATAGCTGATCCCGCCTTCCGGTTCACTTCATCCCCCCTTCTTTGTTTACTTTCTACCCCTGAGTATTTGATTTGATTTTAGTAGCCCTGGTGGTTTCACTCGCTGTCTTTCCGGTTGTTCTCAAGCTCTTGTTCGATTCCTCCATTACCGGCAGCTTTGCGGTCCTGGGTCCTGCCGGCTTTTTTTCAACCCCCCCCTCCCCAAAATACTATTTCGCCCAAGCACGTCGCTCTGTAACCTCCGTTGTTGTTTTAGATATCGCACACGCGAATAGATCCGTATCCTGCAGTAATGCGTACCGTCTGTGACTTCTGCAAGCCTCTGCAATTCCGGTTAACTGAGATTCTTGGGCATGGTGGTGTTCAAGGCTAATCGCAGCCTCACCACCCCTAACGGCACCCGGCACAACGTTCGTTTTTGAATTTCGTGCCAACCCTCTCACTCACAGCCCACCTAGCTATCACCCAAATCGCCGGAGGCCTTCACGGGATCAACCTCACTGTCGGGGGTTCCAGCATTTGCGTCTACTCGTGTTATTCTCCACAAATATTCAGCCACGCTAGCCCGAAGAACTTACTGTTTTTACCGTCAGGCGCACGTAGTGTTATTTCGTTGTCCTCTAGCTGGGTTTCCGTTTTTCTGTGGCTCTGGGTTTTGCCTCCTCCCCCCGTACTCTCGCCGCCTCCGATCTCGAGGCTGGATTCTGGCCTAGGTTTTGCCGCTTGTCAGCCCCACACCTTGTCTGTCGTTGGATGATTGTACACAGGATAGAAAAGCATCTGGTGTTACGAATAGTCAACTATTGTACAAGCTAGTTAATACACATGTCATAACTGCGGCACGCCTTCCACGGATGATTGCCTGTATCCAAAAATTTCAACTAGATCGTATTTTGCTGTTCACTCGAGAGACCATTCCCTTCGCTCTTGGCCTTCTCTCATCCAGCCCTTCGTCGCCTGTGTCATCCCGGCGATCCTGATGAACAGGGTTCCGTCGAGAAGTTCAACACCTTTCAGTTGAACAGCGCCTTCTTTCGGGGAGGTCTTGGCCCAATATCCTTGGGGTCGCCCACCAAACATCCGACTCCAGTGACCGAGAGTGCGTTGAGTTTTGCAAACGTGATTATCTGGATGTTCCAGCGCTGACTGAATGATTGCCAGCCAAGGGTTAGGGGTGATCGTCTCCGGGGTGAGCGTATCCTTGGCAGGTTTCGTTACGCGATCTCCAATAGGCTCCTGGGGAAACGCGTCTGTTTTGGAAACGAACTCCTGCGTGACTTCGATCGTAGGTCGTCCCTGACCCACCCAGATCGCGAGGCAGACCGAGAAGTAGGACCTCAGGAACGTTTGAATGACGTGAGGTGGGAAATATGCGCATATAGAAGGGAGGAAAAGGGACGAAG
>Ga0307515_10004323_pt1 | contig 29485 bp, 37 predicted proteins | sample 17_EM_MG_FD_194513 | JGI IMG/M metagenome (GOLD analysis project Ga0307515, IMG submission 194513) | Populus trichocarpa ectomycorrhiza microbial communities from riparian zone in the Pacific Northwest, United States - 17_EM | ecosystem: Host-associated > Plants > Roots > Unclassified | place... | reverse complement strand
GTAGAAGTTTTTGTGTGATCGGCACTTCGCGCGGCCGGTTTTGTGTGGCCGGTGTTTTTCGCGGCCGGTATTGTGTGTGGCCGGTTTTGCCGCGCAACCGGTGGCCAGAGCTGGCCAGCGCGCGCGATTCGAAATTAGATAAGCAAATTTATTACCAAAAAAGGCAGTACGTTTGCTGACAAATCTACGACTTTTACCCCCCTCCTCCCCCTATAGTCTCGCAAGCTCGACTAATAAACCGTCATCATGTTGGTGACATGACCAAACAAATTGTGCTACACAAGCAAGGTTCTTGCTGACGGCAGTCGGCACTCCCCAGTTAAAAACAGATTTCAATGCGCCGGATTGCTCATAACAACGTCCATCTCGTTCACATCACGAGTTTCTGCCATGGGGTTTGACGTAAAAACGTCCGCGCCAGAAGCCAAAGAGTCCACGAGCATTGCCAGCCGGGATTTGTTCATGCCGGACTCCTAAGCAGGGGAGATTGATGAGTCCGCATCTCAACCCATCAGGTGCCGCCCTACCTTGTGAATCTGCACCAGGTCGTCTTGGAAAGCATCTGCGACGGACTGCATCCAAAAATTTTGGAATCTGTCTTTCAGTCGTTCTTCGCTTTCCGCGTCGACTGAACCGTCCGGTTTAGTTGGTAGGAATGAAGGGACCGGTGGTGGGATAGGCGAGGGCGAACGGGAATACACAACCCTAGCCTGTTTGCCAGATTTTTTTGTGGGGACCGAAGCGTCGAGCATTTCCACATCGTCTCCCTGGTGAATGGACTCCTTGTCCGACGACGAATCTGATCCAGATTCCGACTCTGAGAATTCGGATGAAGACGAAGAGTCTTCCAAGACGACAGGTTTTGTGGGTAACTGTGTCTTCAGTTTCACCGTGGTCGGCTCTTCATCCTCTGAGCCCGATGTACTGTCTTCCCAGGAGGAGGAAGACGAAGATCCGGAGGAAGCAACTCGTCTCTTCCTCTTTCTGTTCCGCTTCCTAGCGGTTTTTGCAGCGGCGGTGGCCTTCACCGCGTTGCTCTAAATTCCGAGTTAGCTGTAGGTCACGAAACGGAACTGAATGAGGTGATTTTACCATGAGGAGATGTGTCGGAGAGAAGAAAGCAGTCAAAAATCATAAAGCGTGCTTACGTCCGAGGCTGAATATCCGATAGACATCACGTGGGTACTTCGATCAGTGGTGACACGTCTTCTGGAGGGGAACCTTGTTCTCAGTCACTGCACCACGATATCTTCCATCTTCTCCTCCACATCCCCGGCACACTAGAACGAGATGTGGCTCACGGACGCTCAGAGTCAGTCCAAACTCCTTGGTCTGGTGACATTCGACGGATAACTGATATCTTTTCTCCCGAAACCGGTAACAGAAATCGGCGTTGCTTTGACCTCGTTCGGAGGGATATTCATCATGCTCGGCGTCTTACTTTTCTTTGACGGTGCCTTACTTGCCCTGGGAAACGTGCGTGTGACTTCCCCCCCTCCTTAAAGCGAAACGCCACAGTCTCACATCGTGTATTTGTATTTCCTGGGCCTGGTCGAAAATAGGTTCTGTTCCTTTGCGGTCTGACGCTCATCATCGGCATGCAAAAGACGTTCTACTTCTTCGCTCGGAAACAGAAAGTTCGAGGGACGCTGTGTTTCCTTGGAGGTATCCTGCTCGTATTCCTCAAATGGCCGTTCATTGGGTTCGTCGTGGAGATATTTGGGTTCTTGAACTTGTTTGGGTACGCGATAAACATGCGGTTTTCACACTCGCAACTCATCACGGACTTGCTGTATAGCGATTTCTTCCCGGTCATATTGACCTTCCTGCGGCAACTGCCATTTATTGGGACGTTCTTGACACTTCCTTATGTCCGAGACGTACGTGGAGGATTCGCAACATTTTTTACCCGCGCTTCGGTCAGCTGACATCTCTCTTTTCGTGGACACAGGTTGCGGATCGTTTAGCCGGGTCGAGACAATCCGTAGTATGACCTCCTCTCGAGTAGCACAGAATGGACAGACCCATCATGCCATTGCTCCTGAGGGAAGTTTTTCCGCTCCATGCGATCAACGAAACTGGGCAGCCGTGCGGCAAACGAAATGACCATGTCAGCAAGGCTGCGCATTCTGAGTTCAACTTTTGCGGCGGTACGACATTGCAGCATTCTCGCCCAACATGAGCAGATGACGGAGTGTCCATGATTTGACATACCTCCCTGTGGTTATTCCAACCTGAGCTTTGAAGTTATCGTCGAGACTTGTTTTCCGAGATGTTTCCCACGATTGCAACCTCTTGCAAAACAAACTATGGATCCCGTTGATCCGTTCTTTTCGAAATTCCTCGCGGTGAGTCCTGATCAAGTTTAGACACCTCAGAGCCACCCCGAGGTCAATATCCCTCTCTTTCTCTCTTGGTCTGCGATAGACTACGTACACAGAGATCAAACTTCGTCATCCGCTCGAAGGCAGGCGAAAATGGCGACTACGAGCGATACGGCAGTTTTGGGACATGGCTCGCGACGTAAAACAGAAAATCTACACAAATCAGGTATGTCTAAACGATTTTTCACGTTTAGTGTGGGTAATTGGAACCGCTCACACCCAATAAAACAAACGCAGCTTTCTCAACCCGAACCTAGAGACGAATCAGATTTCTTCATGGATGAAGATCTCTTCGACGAGATCACGGATGACGAAGCCCCAGGATTAGGTATCCTCGTTAGAACGGATTTCTCCAACGACGGAGCGTGGGGGACGTTCCTTGCGAAACTGAAAGAAGGCGAAGAGGAGTTTTCTTCACCAGTCGGTAGAGAGGGGGGCACGGAAACGGATCAAGACGAACCGTCTGCGTCTGCTTCTGCTACTGACGTCAAAACGGACGACGGTGAAAATGGCTCGGACGGTTCATCCGACCAAGACTTAGGACCTATCATCTCCATCCTCGATCCAAGCCCCGAAATCCGCCCCTACTTCTCTGACATCTCAAACCTTACCGCCCTCCGCCTCTTAAACGACGTAGACCTCCGAAAACTCGTTACCCCACCCAATACGAGACGTTTCGATCCACCCAATCCGATCGTAGATTACGATGGGTGGCAAGAGATCTACCACGGGAAGACTTTGTGGATCTACGACGCTACTTCGAACCAAGACCAGTGTGCCAGGCTGGTCAGCAAACGCTCCGATTTCTATGGCACTGCGACGTAAGTCTACCACCCTGCTTCGTTCGTCCAGAGACTGATACGAGGGATAGAGGGGATAGTTGGAGAGCCAGGGTATCGCACATATGCGAGTTGCAGGTCAACATTTCCACTGGTGCCCTCACGATAGACTTTGGTGGGGTGGACAAGTACACATACGAGGAACGTGTCCGTAATCTCCGGAACGCAATAGAGGTATAGGTCTCTTCGACACCCGGGGAGAACAAATCCCCCACCAGGTTTGACCGACCCACCGAAGAATGACCTTCCCTGGTTTGAGAACCAAACCCATGCACTGTCTGGTGTAATGAAGAACGAACATGGATACAGCAGCGGTTGATTTTGAGGGTACAACATGTCATGTAATAAACAACCAGCCCTACAAAGTAATTACGAGATAACACTCCAGACACGGACAAGGTCATCGGTGAAACCACCGAACAGTGTCTGGCCATCCGCTGACCAGGCGATCGACACGCATACTGGCTCCTTGACTTTGCTGGTGTCGGAACGTTCTGGTTTGAGCTCATCGACAATCGACCTGGGAACATCACAAGCATCAGTATCATGCCGGGTTACGAGACCGCGATCCAACACACTTGCTCTCCAGGTCGAAGATTTTGATGCAGCTAGCGGTAGCAGCGCATAACCAGTATCGGTTGGGGGAGAAGACAAGGGCGTTGACGACGTCTCCTGCCTCGAGCGAATACAGGTGCTTGGCCTCGTTAAGATCCCAAAGCATGGTGATGCCGTCCTTTCCTCCGGAAGCAGCCAAGGAACCGTCAGGAGAAACGGAAATTGTGTTGATGTAGCCGGTATGACCGTAGTGGTTCGTTCTCAGCTTGAACTTCGACAGTTCCCAAACCTACAGGCCACAAAATTGTCAGCAAACGGCGTCACTGCAACGCGACGGACAAAGTTGAGCGGGTCAGAGATCTTGGTGATATATTGTTGTCTCATCGGGACGCAAATCCCTCCGAAGTAGCAAATATTAAAGGTAACATCACTCCGCTCCTGAGAACCGAAGAAGTGAATGCAGTGACGGTTGCGTACCTTTACGACCTTGTCCCAACCACAAGAGACGATCACAGGGTTCAGCAAGTTAGGACTGAATCGAACACATGAAACCCTGGAGCAGAGCCGCGAAGATCAGCGAATCAAGCCAGGACAAAGGCAAACCATTCACAACGTACCACTCGGTATGTCCGTCCTCCTTGATGTCGAATTTACATTCACCGAGGGTATTCCAGAGCTTGATCGACTTATCACGGGAACCGGAGACGATCTGTCTGTTATCAGCACTAAAGCTGACAGACAGAACATCAGAGGTATGTCCGACGAATTTCCTGGTTGTCTGGCCGGTGTTCAGGTCCCAGAGACGGAGGGTGTGGTCCCAAGAAGCGGAGAGAGCGAACTGGCCGTCAGAAGAGATAACGACGTCGGAAACGAAGTGGTTGTGTCCGTGGAGAATGCGTTTTGGGTAGCCAAACGCGTCCTCATCCCTGGTCAATTGCCAGACGATGATGGTTTTGTCTGTTGCGACGTGGGTCAGATACCCAAGTCCATTCTTGAACCTTGCGGGCTGATTTGCGTACCTCGCGAAGCCGTGAGAATCATGTCTGGGTTCTCCGAGGAGGTAGCAATGGCGGTGACCCATCCTGCGTGGCCTGGCAGCGAACCGAGGTAGCGTAGGGACTCCATTTTCGTTTCAGAGATTTTGAGGCTTGGCTCTTTGAGCTCGTCGTGTTGTCTGTCTACTCAGCCCAGATCGGGCTGTACAGTTTATGTAAGGAAATCCCACGTCTGCTATTTCCCACGTTTACCGCGCTTGCACGTTCAGAACCCTCTTGACCCACAATTCTAGGTCAACTTGGGGAGATGGATCAAGGTTTATTGAGCACTCTTCCTTAACGACAGCAAATGGTAGACCAAGATTAGAAGCGGTCTGTATTCCAGTAGTATCGGAGAAACGACCCGCTTGATCATACAGTAACGAACGAACCCGAAGGTCTTAACAAAGCGACCGAATAAAAATAACGACAAACACGGAACACCGAAGAGATAAACCATCTGCCATGCAGTCAATACACATCACGAATCTGCCGTTCGAGCCAGTTGGCAACCATAGCGGCTCCCAGCGTGGCGGTGTCATTCCTCAAAACACGAATTATGTGCTTTCCAACTACTTCCTCGCATTCGTCGGCTCTATTGAAACCCACTAGACAGTTTGCACGGTAGGCTTCTTCTGTCACCCCGAGGAATGAAGCCACAGAGCGCGACTCTCCTCCTTCCTGAGAACCCCCACCAACCACGTAGGCGCGCAAGAGGATGGGAAGACCGATGAGGGTTGGGAGGTCATCGGTGACAGCCGTCAATTCGGCCTCGAGCTGCTCAAAGTTGAGGGTCGCGTGCGCACGCGGGTTGATGTGAATCAAATCGAGGAGTGAAACCAGGGACCCCAACGCGTCGAGAGCTTCATCAACGGCCTCCGAGGCCAACAGACCGGCCGCCTTGCCTTTCGAGGGTTTAGCGATGAGTCCGAGTATATCGGAAAGTGCTCGAGCATCGCTCGGCAGGGAGGACCCGACTGAGTGATTCGGGGGAGTGGATGGGCGAGAAGGGGGGAGGATGGTCATGAATCGAGGGGGAGGGCTAGTGGGCGGCGTAGCGGATGACCCAGTCTTGGGCTTCGCGGTCGCGGACGCGAGTTTGGGGGATGCCGGAGGGGAACCCAAAGTGAAAGGACGATGGGCGAGGGCAACAAGCCCGTGCCATACCAAGGCGATGAGCATTGCACCCAAGGAGCTCTGCGCCACATCAACAACTGCAATCTTCGCTAGCCCTTTGGTATAAAGTGGGACGACCGCATGCAATGCAGTAATTGAGGGATGTGGACTGGAGGTCTTCGCGCTCTTCGAGCTTAATCCAGATCCAGTCCTCCCGATTGGGCTGGGCTTCCCCAGTCCGTCGATAAGGGGGAGGAGCTCGGATTGGATGGAGGCGATCAGAGGGTTTACAACCCGCGTGACGAGGTTGAACAATCCCTCCCGAATCACCTTCAAACCATCCGAACGCCCGTCAACTTCCTGTCCTAAGCCCATTTCGTCGAAGGTCTCTAAAACCTCTCCTGCCAATGTTGCTAGCCCGACCGCATGCAGCTGGGTTGTGTTAAGACAAGACTGCTGCTGAGTCAAGGTGGTCGCAAGGAATTGGGGAGAGGATAGTAAAGGAAGCAAGTGAGCGGAGATATTGGAGAGCAGTACAGATAGCGGGCGTTGTAAAGAACGAACAATGGCTCGTTGAAGGTGTTGGTTATCTTGCGAGGCATTAATTTCGCTATCGACGTTACGTGACGATCAGCTCTCCCGGCACGAGGTCCGAAAAGTGGTTTGCTCACCCGGAAATGAGGGCACCGAGCGCATGACCTCTGCCTGCAGGAATAGGTCTTCTCCCCCCGAGCTGCTCGTGGGGTAATGCGGGGCCAGTGGGTTGCGCCAGAGCTCTTGTAACGGCCCCGCTTAACTTCAAACTGAGGACTTCTAGGTATGACCCATCCTGGACCAGAGGGGTGGCTGCCTGTGCGGTAAACGTCGCGGGGGTCGGAGATTGGCGTCTAAAGCTTGCCAGCGCAAGTTTTGAGAGGGGACGATGTCGCTCGTATGGGTTGGAGGCAATCTCTAGCTTCACTGTGGGTGTGGGGGATGGCGCAGGGGAAGAGGGGCGGCTCGATGGCCTGAAGAACGAAGGTGCCTTGATGGCGTGCATGGCACAATGTCTAGACGAACGTGCGGCGTGGGGTTATGTAGTGGTAGATTTGTTGATTGGAGTCGGAAACGGAATGGTAGATGGTTGGTTTCTGTGTATACGGTATAGGGCGTCTCAAACACCCACAGCGACGGACAGACGAAAAATTATCCCATGAGACGGTTAACAGAGACCCAGGACGAGGCAGAACGTGGAGCGAATTCTAAGGAGGTTCGTCGAGGTCCACAGGGAGGAGTCCAAGGGGTCCGAAATGAACTGGGTTAATGGTCTTTGGTTTCCTGGAATTACGGCGTTCAACGCAGGTCGACTAGTCGTCGTCGAGAGCAAAACTCACCCAGTGGACGAGGCGAGTGTCATAGAAATTTTACACGATGGTTGATCGAGAGAACAAGGGAGAATTGGCCGCTTTTGGTCCCCCGTGAGGTTCTCACGCTGCTCAGTTTCCGGAACTCTTCCGGACACTTTGACACCCCCGTTTTGCTACAACCTGTGTATTCATGATACATATCCACACCCTAAGACTGCCTGGATACCCCCCATATGCGCTGGAGCAACAACCCCAAACAAGCATGCGGCCCAGGCGTTTCCACAACCGTAAACACGCCAATATCTTCCTTCTTCTTGCCAATGTCATCCACGAGGACCGGAGCTGGCACAACAGCAGACTCGAACGGCCCATGTGAAACGTGAAGCCGATCTAACTCCTGTTGGACATGGGATCGATTGTCCCCAGGCGCGTACGCCCCAACGTCATCACGACGGTCTACGACCAACATCCCACGTGTAAATTCGCCTGTCCTGTTGCATGTATAAAATGGCGTGATCAGTGTCACCCCCGTGCATATGAGGTGAGGTTAAGAGACGCACCGCTCGACTTGGAACTGCCGTCGAGTGGTTCCCCAGCCATGCTTTAAAACGGGGGATTGGCCGGCCGATTCCTTTCCTGGTGGGTTCTCGATAGCAAACCAGACGGCCACAGGATCATGTAATTCAATAGCATCCTTGCCGAAAGATAGCATTATCTCTCTTGTCCTTTCTAAGAAAGCGCTGGTAAAGTGTGGCAGCGGTGGCTTCCCCGCAGGATTCGAAGGAGAGCTCGTATCTTCGAACTCAGGGTCGACTTCTGCTTTATAGACGGGGAACGGCATTTCGTGAGGTGTGGTGACGTCGAGGGGGAGTAAAATGAAACGTTCGTGAGGGAAACCCCGATCAGGTATGGCGGGAGTGAGCACATCATAAACGGCGTGAGGATCTGCGAAGAAGTTGACTGGAAAAACATCAGCCGTCGGCCGACAGGGTCGAGAGGGAAGACATCTGACACTCAGCCACCGGCGTTGAATTCCCTGGGACGTCCAGAGCACCTCCCATGCAAACGACTCTGCCAAGCCGTTCTTTGACCAAAGCAGGGTCCTTCTTCAACATTCCCGACAGATCGGTCAGCGGACCCAATGCAATGTAGGTTATTGACCTGTCTGGTTCGGATCGGATTAATCCCAGCGCTACATCTATGGCAGATCGTGAAGAGATTTCTAATTGAGGGTGTTGTCGGCCATCTTCAGCGAAGGCAGCCTGTAGGTCAGGGTGCCGGGTGGTAATTTCCCCCAACCCATCACTACATAATCAGGAATTGGGTGTTAGGCCACAGGTTGATGTGTCGAGAAGGCGGCTCGCACCTGCCATGAAAGTATTGCGCTGTGTGTATGCTGCCGTGAGTCGGATACTCCGCTCCCAGCGCCAGGATGGTCTTCCGGGACTGGGAAAAGTTTGGAAACCGACCCTGGTCGCCAGGGACCACCGCGAAGTGGCGCGCGAGGGCGTTGTATAGATGAAAAATATTTTTCCTGTGGAAGGAGCTCGGAACAGTGGCGCCCGCAAATTAAGAGGGAATGTCTACTGACAAACAGTGATCCAGGCCGGTGTTACCTACCAAGGTGCGGGTGAGTGGTTTGCGGTTCGGATCGTAGGAATATAGTATTACCAAACGTAACCGTGATCGCAAGTACCTCGAGTTCAGGCGAAGCTAGCGCAAGCAATCTGGGGCCGGAAATGAGACAGAGAAAACGAGGAAAGCTGGGTTTGCTCACATCCCGATTACATCGTCTACCCCGGGGTCCGTGTCGACTATGGCAGGAGGTCAACCTACGTCATCCTCAGCTGGAAGGTGTCGGGTTTCACATACTGATTACGGGTGTTTTTACCGCCGACCCAGACATGTTCTACGACTTATCTCGCAATCGGTGCTCGCAGTCTACCGGGTGTCTAGGCTTTGGGTCTCAGAAGATAGCGATCAGCCACATTGTGGAACCTCGGAAGAAGAGAAGGAAGAATCAGCAATCTCGAGTAGAACGTCCAATCACAGACTGGTTCGTCTCATGGAGTTGTTTGGGAATTCGAAAAGATTTCATCTCAGAAGCAGAAGGCATACAGAACTCACTCAGGATCTTGTGGCTGCAGGAGCGAGCGTTGCGGAAGCAGATGGGGAGATTGAGGTCCTCATGAGGACCATGTCATGGGATCAGTCTGGTCTCGGCTCCGTCCGGCCGCCGACCGCCACGATCACTCGCACATCAGCAGAGCAGGTGAGTTTTTCAGACACTTAAAATTGTCAAGGGTCACTCCAGTTTACTGATGCGGGATGGGGCTTTCAGCCGTATGATTCGCAAAACAGGTTGGGGGGCGGAATTTGCAACCGGACCAACCAACCGATTGTGCTTGCCGGGCACGGGTCGACGAGCGCTAGCCTCCGACCGGCTTGGAAGCAGACTCGAATCTGCCGTATAAAAACGACCAACCTTGATCTCCAATGCCCATCATCCCGGTCTCTATACCCTTGTCATTCCTGGGATGTCCCCCACGACGTTTATCCTGCGGAAAGTGAAATCTCCGGTCCTCAGGCTCCACTTCTCATCACCTGATGTTCGAGAAACCACACTCTTCCAGGAGGGCGAGCCAACATATCGTTACAAGGTTTCTACTTCTCGGCCAACATCACTCTCGGGAAACAAAGTGACCACAGTCTCGGACTCGGGAGGGTTGCCTATCATGGTTTTTCGGTGGAGTACATATAAGAGGGACGAGATAGAGTGGGTCAAACCTCGCCAGGCTGGGCCGCTTCCTGCTATCAAGCGACCAATATCCGCGTTCTTCAAGGTGGGCAGGTAATGTTTTCGAAGTTACACCTCCCCCGTACAATCTTAACCGACCCATCGACCACTAGGGATTACGCCACCTTTGAAGACCGAGGTAACACGTACGTATGGACAAGAGAGGAGCACAATCCAAACAAAGGCCCGGACGTACTCCTCAATCTATCAGTGCGTCTTCCTTGTGACGTGCCCCACCTAATGCAGAACCAAATGTTCATCTGGCAGCTCTTCTCAAAATCCCATGGCCCATCAGTGGTCTGTGGGCGGATTATCGAAGGCAGAATTCTAGAGCTCTACCAGGAGCTCACAGATTCATCCACAAGTGCTCTGGAGGAGGCGTGCGTCCTCTCTGGGATATTTGCACTCCGGTATCTCTCAAGGGATCTTGCCGGGAACGTAGAACCAATCGATGTACGTTTCCGTCGTTATTTTGCGAGAAGTTGAACTGAAGGTCCAAATTTTCAGTATTGGAGCTACGGAAAAAAGCGCTCTCGAGTCTCACATAGGATCGAAGAGCGCGACCCAAACTTACCACTACTGTGACATCTAATCGTTAATTCTGTTGTATCGTGTATCGGTTTCACTAAACTATTCTCTGGCGGCAAGGTTCTCAGAAGCATGACTACAGTCAAGAAAACATTACCCGGCGATCTATGTTCTCCCAGCGGAACCCCATTTTTGTTTCGTCGACCACTCGGGTGGGAGAAGCGGGATGAGAACCATAACGATGGTTATACGTAGTGCTGGTTCTCCGGATTCTGATCCCCGCCGGTCCCAATCTCGATGAGTGCTTGCCTTTCGGCGTCTCAAGAATACGAGAAGTTTGCCAATTCACTCTTGGCGCCTTCACCAAAGCTTCCGGTCCGAAGAGGTCGGATAGATTTTCAACTGTGGCGTTTGCCATGTCTACCGTGGCTTCCAGGCCTCCATCAAGTACTACTGGATACCGAAGCTCCGAGGAATTGAAGAATTGGCCTTGGGGTCGTCGTCATGTCCTTTAGATTCCTCACACCAACTTCTTCGATCTTCTTCAGAAGCCTCGGGGATGCCATCCGCAGCATCCTGATATCAAGCACATCTGTACCACCTGCCCGTGCTTCTACCCGACCCCGCGTTGGCGGTGAAACCAGTCTCGGGTGCACAAAATTCGTCAGGGTTCAATACATTCATAAAATAAGACGCCAAAACGCCAACCCGTCGCTTTGCCTAAATTATGTGCTCGAACGGGGACCCGTAATAACCTACAACCGGACGTCTCTCCCGCTTAATAATGTACGAAAAGACAAGCCTAAAGTAAGCTAAACTAAACTAAACGGTTGGAATGTATATGGATGGAGCAAGCGGAGAAGATAAAGAAGTTGGAACAATGGGGGGGGCAGGGAGGTCCTGCCTAATTAACTGCACACTTCTAGGAGCAGCGTCGAGGGTCGAGGGAAAACGGACCGGAAACGGACCACGAGGAATAGGGATACTGGAAAAACAAGGGTCATCACAAAGGTAAATACATCGGTCCCAGATCATCGAGGGGAGGGGGGGTTCCGTGATCGGGCCAGGACCTCGTAGGAGGTCAGAAATGAGCGATCCACACGCGCGGAATTACATCCTTTGAAGGAACGGAGGGAGGAGAATCGGGGATGGGCAGCTGGAAGACGCGTTACAGGAATTGTGCGCGGTCGAGGGCGTCGCGGATGACCCCATCGTAGACGGTGGCCAGTGTCGTAGCCATCGCCTCGGTGTCCTATTAGTTGTATCCGAATTCAGAGTCAGCTACAGTGAATCCAGAAGCCCGAGAAACGAAGGCGCACAGCAGCTGATGTTAGATAACAATAAAAGACCCGCTGGCCCCCAGAGCCCCGGAGAATCGTCTTGAACTGTTGCTTTAAGTCTGTATCGTGTTCCAAGTTAGTCATGGGCCGGGGCGAAACCCCTGAGAACCTCACAAGAAGTCACAGAAGGAAAATCGTTCGGACTCCTCCCATAGTTAATCACGTATTTGTCGAAGCGGACCCCAGACCCTAGCTTCTCCTTCAGCAGATCAATTTTGTTGAGGAAACTGAGCCACGCCAAAGGGAATTAGTCAAGGTTGGATTGCTGAATGTGGAGGGTCACGTACAGGATAAGCTGGACATTTGCCAGGAGTTTAGAGTTGCAAATGCACTTCCAGATAAGCAGGCTATCCTCCAAGCGATTCACGCTAGCGTCTTCCGCCAAACGTTGGTCGAAGCAGCTCACTGGGGCTAGAAAGATGATAGAATTGATATTGTCAAAGTAGGAGGCCCAGGAGTTTCGCTGCATCGGACCGCGTTACCTCATCAGACAACGCGGAGACGAGAGGCGGAAGGTGACTTACAGATGCCCTCGAACCACCGACATCGTACAAGAACCAGTCTTCACTACCTGCGCCTGGCAGGAGGTCAAGCAAGATACCGCGTCGGCATTAAATGTCGAATGCTTACCCCCCGGGATGCTGAACTGGTACTCCTGCACGCCAACAGTCCGAAGCCTCGCCTTGACAACGTCCTGATCTGAAGGCTCGTAATCTCTCGCTACAACACGATCGACATCGTCCATGAAGCTAGAAACGCTGGGTGAGTGCGCGACCTAGATGACATGAATGTTTGCTGAGTTACAATCCTGAGGAGTGCTCCAATTGTGCTTTGGTCTCCTTGAGTACCCGTTGGACGACGGCGTCTGCCCAGAGCTGTTTAATGTCGGATCCGGAACGGTAGATGATCTCCGTAGCGTCATGAAGATCTTGAATGGATTTCCTCTGAATGAGCAATTTAGGATCCTCTTTCCCCGACAAACGTGATTTCCAGGAACTGTGGACCGGTACGGAAAACTCCGTGCAGCGACGTGGGGGTTTTGGGGGCTCGACGTCCGAGGTGGGGAACGTAATATTGGTCGTTGCCGCAACCTGGTCAGGTTCGAGAGATGCGGAGCCGAGGTATTTCTCGAGGTCTCTTTGAACGCGAGTCAAGGGTTGGAGTCGCAACTGCAGTAACTTGTGCTTGTCCGAGAAATTAAAAAAGAGATCCCGCACATCACCGTCTGAAGTTTCGCGCTCTTCGGGGGACACCAGCGCGTTGCCACTTCGGTGCGGTCGGGACGGAGAGAGGGACCGCTGTTGACGTTGTAGTTGGTCGTGTTGTTCTTTCATTGCCCTGTTCAGGATGTCAAGGATCGTTGTGACTGATCGGATGAGGTTCAGGTGGCTGCGGGCGGGGGTGAACGAATAGGGGTTACAATTGGAGGAAGAATGAGGGTAAGTTGGACCCTCACTCACATGACGGTCTTCCATGAATTCCGCTCTCGGACCCACGCACTGTACGCATACCTGAGCTGGAAATCTGATCGAAGTTCTCAGTTGGAAAGGGGTAATTGTTTATCCGGAAGGAAAGCACACACTCTTGATCGTCGTGGATTTTCCTGTATATGTGGCGTGTCAGGTAGGGTTGAAAATGTGCATGACGCGAGACGCTCGTCCACTGACCACTTTCACTCTGCCCGAGTAGGAGAATTTTAATCGCTTTTTGGTACCTCCGGAAAACGACCTTGTCCTGCTTGATTTGCTCGTCAATGGCGTCGCTAACGGCTTTGGCACGCGCCTCCTCTTGCTCTCGTAGAGTTTTTTCCTGCGGAGATTCGTTTTCGCGGGGGAGGGGGCCGTGTATGAACGGGTTTGGGGAGGATATGACGGACATAGCGCAGGCTGGTTGTACCTTGGAGGGAAGAAGAGAGACGCAACTTTGTTTGGACATGTGTTCAAGGAACCGGCGGATGAGCCCAAGTGTGGTATCCCACAAACAGAACGACGGGACCGGCCAAAGTCGTGACAACTGATGATCGGCATCCCTCTCATGATCGAATGGCTCAGTCTTCTCTGGGTGAAGCGCCTGGCCCGTTCCCACCCTCGGGGTAAGCGGGATGGCAGACGGAGCTTTACATACTGTAAGGACTGTATGTTCTCACACACGTTCACGGATCTTTTATCCGCATGGAGTCCCGATAGCCGACCAGGCGGTTTCCCCTTATATGTATGTCCAATAGACGGATCTTTTCGAACTTCCAGCTTCTACAATAGCCACCGCGCGCCAGTCACCGAGTTCAATCATCCCGCCTGCCCGTCGTACCAAGCGACCGGAAGGTAAAATTTCCGGGACTCCCGGGTCTTGCCTCTTTTTTTTTTCCATTCACCTCCGCTTGCAAAAATCACAAAGGTGTATACGGGCGGTCCCGAGCAAGACTCTGATCAAAGCATGGCCTTTAGCTTCTGGCGTTGGGTTACAGCCAGTGGTAGTCCAACACTGTTGCGGAGGGATGTGGATCGTACGCGTGAGATACGGGTTCACGTTCAGGTTCTGGGCTCAGACCCATCCCGATATAGCCGACCAAGCGTTTATCTTATCCCGCCAACTTCTGCCGACACACTTACCATTATGGCACTGCTAATTTTTAAAACCCTGGCACGACGATGGAAGCCAAAGTTAGGCGATGCCGCTGGCCGTTCGGTCTCGCCCGACGGGCCCGTTCGCTTCCCGGTGTGTCGGTCGTGAGAAACAATGCCATGGAGAATTTCTTGAAAGCGGCCATCGGCATCATGCAGCTGGCTATTGGCCGACACAACACTGCGGGTCCGTAACGCTACGCAACACCCCAGACAACAGGCGACAAAAAACGTCGGCCGACGCTCATCGAAAACAGGGGAGTTAACTTGGGCGAACAGGTGGAAAATGAGATGTGACCACTACACACCGGACACCGTGGTTGAACACCGTGAGCTGAGGTGCACAGGACGTCCCCCAAACACGAGCGGTGCCCAACACCCCTGTCTGGAAAGAGGCATTACTACAGCGATTTGCAACGAAGCGCGGTGCCCTTTCATCCACATCCGCTGATGAGCTCGGAATGCCATCATATCTTTATGTTATGGGAGACGATAAAGAAGGCGGAGTTGCCCGCGGGGAGGGGAAGGCAGTGTCCCACGAGGTTACCTGATATTCTAGGTGTGAAAGGCTTAGATTAGAGGTTTACCGGCAGAACCCGTCGGAGCTGCATCCCCACACTAACTCCAGCTCCTCCAGAGTTTAATCGTTCTGTTTTTACCCTTCCAGTTGCCGTGTGCTATTGTTCTGGTTTTGGGGTTTGAACGTTGCCGCATCTGCTATACCTATCCAGTCACGGAATGTGGAACAGCCAATTCTGGGCTCTGCCGCTTGTCGGCTTGTGCCGTATAATAGGGGTAGCCAATCGTGTGTCAATGGCTTCGCTTAGCATGCAGTATATACACCAGGGGTGTTTCGCACCAAGAACGTGCGAGCTGCGCGGGTCCCCAAAGCTCACCCTCTGAATTCGAGTGGGTGGCATGTGGGAAGGGTGGGGAACTGTGTATGTAATGTATGTAAGTAATCCTGTTAGCCAATATTTGGTTGGCAGGGCCACATGGACGTTATCTGCAAAGTAGTTCCCATTTCAGCGCTGACGTCCCTATGGCGTCGTGGGAGTCGCACCGAGGGAAACCAGCCAACTGCGCGCGGGACTGTCTTCGAAGAGCGGCCGGTTCAGAGGAAAGGCCTTCCAAGGGTTCGTGAGGTTTGGAGCATCTCACGCCCGTTGGCCCGTGGTACCTGGCCCCAGTGGCGTCGACTGGATCCCACTTTTCTTCCGTCGGCAGTAAACCGGGCGTCCCATAGCCAGGGCGCAATGAAGCGAGGGGACTCTTGATATGGAACATATTACATAATAACAACAATTATTTCCGCCTTGTTTTTGTCTCTTACTCTTATTCTCACTACTCCTTATCCTCTCCCCCGACGGTCCCCGTGTCCTTAGCACATAGGGCTTACCTCTACGCCGTCAGCTCTGGAGGTTTCGTTACTCCTCCCCGGCTACACAGGGCGGGTCATCAATCCGGTTCACTGCCAGACTTGCCCGATCTTCATCGCCACAAGGGGCACTCATTCGTAGCGTCTCCTTCCGCTCGACCCTTTGCCTCCGTTTCCTTCAATGCCCGGCATCTCCAGGTTCAAGCAGGTCGCCGCAGAGGCAAAGTTCAACGTAACCACAGAGTGTGCGTATCCTCACAAAGTTCGGCCTCTCTTCGTTCTCACTCATTCATCCCCACACCACCAGTCACAAATCTGGGGTTACATTCCGCGGCCGCCTCAGGAGATTATGGCCTCGTCAGGTATGCTCTCGCCAATGGACAACCAATCAATTCGGTCCTCCACGGGGTCCTCCCCATCCACGTTGCTTGCTCAGGTGGGGATGAACAGGTCGTCAACCTGCTGATAGACAACGGTGCAGATGTTAACGCCCCAAGGTATGTCCCCTCTTCATTTTCCTCCGGCATCCCCTCTCACTATCTTTCCCCCTCGTTTAATCTCGCTTCGCAATTTGCAAACTTTCATATCTATGTGCAACCATATCAAGACTGCCCCTACGATACACCAGTGACAAGAACAGGGACACTTCCGCGCCGATCGTCGGAACATCCGGTTCCACACCGCTTCATTTCGCTTGCGCAAACGGTCACGTCAATATTGTAATCATCCTACTTCAGTATGGTGCCCATCCTGACCGAGCCGACAAACACGGCGTTACCCCGGAGGCTGTTGCCCGAGAGAGCGGTCACGACAACTGTGCCGAAACTATCCGCAGGTGGATTGACCAGAAGGATCAAGACCTCAGGAGCCGTACTGAGTATCTCTGCGATGGTCTTCCATCCTCGGCGACGGATAGTTCGTCAAGAAAACACCTCCACGTAAAACGCTCTATCGACAATGCACTAAGCCTTTTCAGGACCCACTCTTCAACACCCCTCGTTCTTACTCCCCCGTCCGTCCACTCCCCAACCACATCCCCGTCAAACTCCCCCGTAATCGAATACGGCTTAGGCCTCGAACCCAAGGCAACTGGAAATGACGGCCATCAGAAGACGCGAAGACCTTCTCTGCCTGTTCAATACAATACTCTTCCTGCCCCAAAACCTTCAACTGGCACTAGTTCGCGTAGGCCACGATCCGCTGGCACTGGCGCTGAGGGTCCAACTCAACAGCAGCGAAACCTCGGCGCTGGCAGGACATCTTCCAAATATTCTCTTCGCAACCTACTTCGGAAGCAGAGCCAAGTTTCCCTTGTTGAGTCCGATTCACCGCCCCGTCCTTCCCTATCTATTTCCCAGAACCCCTTCGACAAACACCCCCGGGAAGCCTCGATCGATTCCCCCGTGGGAGAAATGACCCCATCGAGATTCAAGTCGAGGTTTGGAAGTGATGCGGCAGACCGGCCGTTGATGGCTGCAGAACTCCACAACCAGCTGGCGTTGGAAGACTTGTACAGCGAATCAGCCGTGGATGGTTCTCCCTCAAATAGCCCAGCCCCAGCAGGCATTCTTCGCGGTCACAGCAGGTCTCCGTCTATTGGTCAACGTCCCACGTCTCGCGCGCTCAGATTCGACTCCAATTCTCCGGCGCCGGGACTTTTCACGAGGAGGACATCCAGTCCTAGGCGTATGCTCACACTGAATGGCAGCAGTAGTATCAGTTCTCTCCGAGGAATCGACCCTACCGCCCGCACAGCTTCGGGGAGGGACACTCCCGAATCCGCTCCGCCCACCTCCACTCAGTTCCCTGATCTGCAAGATGGGGAAGGAACAAAGGACGAGGATAACGCCCGACCACACGGAAGGATGGACCGATTAGGGGAACTAAAATCCGAAAATCGTAGCGCTGATCAGGGCGTCAACTCCTCAACGTCATCCCTTTCTCGAGGTGCGGAAGTTTCCAGGGGTAACGACTTCCCATTCAGCCTACGAAATCCCCCTCCGGACGGGGAGCAGTATTCGGCGACGTCTAACCTCAAACCGAACGGAACGGGTGATGCTAGGCTCAGGGGACGTTCCATCAGCAGTGTCAGTACAGACCTTAGCGTTGATAACCCGGCGTTGAGCTCTAGCACGACGAGCGCGAGCGCAAGTGTCACCACACCGGCATTGAACAACTCGCCACTGCCGATTTCAGAAGGTTCTCTTTCAACGAAGCGTCACAACACACCGATCGATATCGACATCAGCGCAATTTCCTCCCATGCTCAGGCCGAGGCCCTTGTGCAACGGACCCAGAAAAGTATTCTGGAGATGGATGAAGAGATTCCATTGTCTTCTGCAGCGCTGAGTTCTGGCAGGTCACCGCTCAGCGCGAAATTGGCTATGTACGGGGAGACGCTCGAACTTGAGAGGAGGTTAAAGAAAGAAGAGGAAGACCGGAGAGCCGCGGAGACCACTAAATCTCCGACCAAAAGTTTGACTACGCCAACCCTCCATTCACCTTATTCATCGACTCCGAAGAAAAGTGGGTTAGAGAGGCAGTTCAGCTTGGAAGGGCACCCTCCAGCTCCAAGGAGACGTAAACCCCGACGTCCGCACACTGCTGGAGATGAAGCCGCTCGACCATTTGGTATGTTTTGACTGGGCTTCTTTACGATGTAGCTGATAACTAATGTAGATGGTATCCAACCCTCCGCAGATAGAGTGAGAGACCTCCGCCCCGCGTTTGACGAGTTCGGGATTCGGAAAAGTCAGGGTTCCCCATCGACAGTCGCTATTGTAGAAACTTCGCCTACCCCGGACCCCTCACCACCCCCATCGCCGCTCGAGGACGACGATGCTCCCTACACCGCCCCCGTACCTACCAACCCTTATACCGAGTCGTCCCCCGAGCTGCAAGCCCATACTAGGCGGTCGTTCCAGGAATCTTCGCTTTCTCGACCTGTCCCATCAACCCTGGAGGATGCGGGTCGTGTACCGCCAAAAGTACTACAACAACGCGATCGATCGCAGCAGATTGCTCGCGCTAACAAGCTTGCAAAGATGGGTTTCTCTGCTGCGGAGCTCCCGTCATTGACCCCAAACTCTGGTTCCCGTGCCAGTAGCAACAAGCCGCGGTTCGGGGGAATCAAGAGTCTGGTCGACTCGATCAAGGGCAAGCGGTGACCATGGTTTACCTCTCCTCTAGTACTTCCTCTCCCCTCCCATTCACCACATCGTCCCCTCACATGGTCACTTTATCTCTGCCGGGAGTAAAGAACGGCAGTTCATAAACTCTCCCCTCGTTTCCCTTGCATGTTTTCCCATTTACTGTGTGCCTTCTCCCCTCCTGTTCCTGCGGTCTCCTGTTGTTTGGTGTGTATTGGTTATTGATATTCCCGCAAATGGTTGTCTTTCATTGTCGCGCCGTTCTGCGCGCATTTCTCTACGTATCTTCAGCGTGTATACGCAACCCCTTCTGCTGTATAACTCCCTCTCCCCCTCCCGATGGGGCCTTCGGTTACTTTGGATAATCGCGTTCCCATTGGGTTTGTGCATGTGTGTACCATTACAAGAAGCCCTCCCATTCTCATGCGGGCTGGGCATTCCTCCCTGTTGTCACTCGTTATTTATTTTGTTGTCGAGATCGCTCTTTTGCTCCCACCCACAATCATCTTTAACTGTCATTATCTTTTTATCATCTTGATTGTTGCTCCCACGTGAGTTGCAACCAATGTATTTCTGCGCGTCCCTGAACAACACGTCAAATGTGTGCACATCCGGCTCCGTCTTCATATGTAGGCTGGTGACGCGTAACTGCAAGCACAACCTCCGATTCCCCACCGGCCGGTCTCGAATCCGAAGATGAGCGGGGAGCTCTCAACCCGACCAAGGACTTGAAGGTGAATGCCTGAATTGTCCGGGAGAGCTCCATCCGCTGCGCCCACAGGCTTACAGGCCCTATGCGCGGCATGGGATGCCGAATGTGTACGTAGGCGGAAGTGTGGGAATCCTCCAATGTAAACTTGACTCGTCCAATCGGTCCCGCACCCCGGATGGCGCGACCGTGGGAATGTCATCCTGCCGAACTTTCGATCACTGACGTCCGTGTTGACTACCCCCACGGCCTTCCATCTATCCCATCGGACTGTCAAGGCCTTTGCATACATATCAGGGCTCCCCCCCTTACACGACCCACACCCAATTACGCGAGATATATGGAATCCGGTCCCTCCAACCCCCCCAATGCCGGCGAGGCAGACCGTAGGAACATTTCGGCACCATCCAAGATGCGTCTTCATGGGGGCAACATCCCTACGATACCGCAGGACAAGTTATGCCCTCATTGCCCTGCAAAGTTCACCAGGTGGGCGATCTATAATCCCTATGCCTCGGCGTTATCAATAGTTGGGCTGACTGTCACCGGGCAATCCGTTGATAGGAGTACGCATCTTAATCGCCACCTGAGGACGCGTGAGTGCCCAGAGTTCCATGGTTGCCGTAGCATCTAGCATCCTGACGATAATTTCTTCCAGATCTCAGCGAGAGACAACACCATTGTGACGTTCGTCGTCCGTTTCATGCTTCCAGTCGCTTTGACTGATAGTCGGTTATAGAAATGCGGTGCCCAGTTCACGCGGAAGGACCTCCTCACTAGACACCAGCGCAGTTGTGATTCGTACGCCCTTCCCCCGTTTGTGGTTCCCGTCTTCGGCGGCCTCGCTGACGTTACGTCTTTCACGTTTACCCAGGTCCGGAAATCGGTCGAGGCGAAAGTCGTGTCGTGCGTGTGCTGAGGCGAAACAAAGATGTGACACTGAGCGGCCGTGCTCTCGGTGTAGGGCTCGTGGAAAGGAATGCGTCTACATCGAAGATATTGCCAATAACCGTCATCTCGCTCCGACGACTTTGCCAGTCAACCAGTCAATCACCCCAACACCAACCTTCTTACAGCCTCACGCGTCCCCTTCCGAGTGAGCCGCTTTCTTATCGTCTTGCCAACCCACAAGCTGAAGGCGCCCTCGTTCCAGCGACTCGTCCAGTCTTGGTCCAGCTTCCATTCGAACCGGTACGGATGACTTCGCGAACGACGTGCCGGCCTTTGACTATACTCTACCGGAGGACTACCCCCTCCTGGCCCTCGCAAACGACCAGCAGCGGTGCAATGATTTCTTCATCGAATTCCTGAACAACGTTTTCACGTCCGCCACCGCCCAAGGACGGTTGCCGCCTGCTCTGCCTGATATCGGGTTCCCAGCTAGCGACCCGTCCGATCCTTACCTCACCTACCCCTTCCAAGTCTCCCCGGGAATTGATATAATCATCTCCTCGTTGGTCGCGGATCCTTTCATGGATCAGACTCTGTATGCCCAAGCCATGGACGGCGATTTCCTAAACGGAGGCTTGGAAACAAAATTGGATTCAGTCACGGTCAGTGGACCATCCGAGGCGGAATTGCAATATTATCGTACGTTTCCCGGCACACCTCTACTGGACGGCCGGAGTGCTTAGCGAAAGTGCTCTGCAGTTATGCTATTTTTCTCATCATTTGTGAATCAAATGCCGGTGGTGCACCCGCATACGTGGAATCCGAACCGAACGCCACCACTCCTCGTTGGGGCGATGCAGGCGTGCGGTGCTCTCTACGTGAAGACGCGCGTAGCGAACGCCTTCATCGCGTCAACCCTGGCTCACGCACGAGATCCTTTGGTGGCTCAATTTGTATGTGTAGACAGCTTTATCGCCGGAATGGCCCTCTCACCTTGACAATTACAGGCGAAAGAAACTGCCACCCTGAGTGACCGAATATGCGCGATCTTGGCCGTGGCTTTACTACAGACATTGGGTCTCTTTCATCAACACTCAGAACAGCGTTCGACTGCTATGACTTATCACTCTATGCTAGTGTCTGTAAGTTTTCCCGTCGCTCCGCGGCTTGACTACGCTACAACGCCCATTTAGATGATAAGGAGGAGCGGAATTATGGCAGAGATCGCAGCCTGGAAAATACCAGACATAGATAATGTGTCCGATGCCGCAATCGAACAAGCGTGGAGGGATTGGGCAATCATCGAGATGGGTAAAAGGTGTGTACCGTTCCACCGCGACCTGAAGCACTCCTGATCCCCGTGACGTTAGGGCGCTTTGCTTGGCGTTCCTCCATGATTGCTCGCAGTGTATCTTCTTTGCCGTCAAGGTTAATGTGCTTGTACTTGATTCGTTCGCGATTCGGCTGACAGAGATGATAGCCAACTATCTTCCCTTCAGAATTCTACGTCCCTCTTCCTTGCGAGGATTCCCTGTGGGACGCGAAGACCTCCAAGGACTGGCTCAAGTCTCTTAACACACCTTCGCTTTATGGTACTCGCATCGACCGTCTGCGGGGACGCACGATGGGCGAATGTCATCACATGTTCAGTGAAGCCAACATCAATTTCCACATCAGTCAACTCGCGCACTTCGTATTGATCCACGCCATCGCCGTCAAGGTTCACCTTCTCGGCATCCCGAAGGCCAACGCTTCCCATGTTGACGCCCCCACCGATATGGCCAATGTTATCGCCAGTTGCAAGGAGGTCAGGGACAGAGTCGTGTACATCCAGAGTGGGTTGAAGCTATGGTTGAAGTCCTGGCACCTCTGTCCTGACGTGATAGAGTACAAGGACCAAGACCAAATCCCGTTCTTGCACAACTCGATGCCGTTCTACTGGGTCGGACAGGTGTCATTGTTGGCGTTCGTCAAGGGGTTCCCGCCGTTCGGAGTCTCATCCCCGATGAAAGGGGATGAGAAATATCGTCTTATGAGGGAATGGTTCAAGATGATCAAAGTGTTTATGAAGAACGGTCAACAAGACGCTACGATAATTTTGGACGAGTTGATGAAAATCAGGTTAAGGAATTGGCAAGCAGAGATGCAGGGTGATGCAACCACTGACGATCAGGATGGTGTCCTTGGGTTCTTCCCTGAGCTCTAATCCCTTTCCCTCTCCACCGTCTTTCTTGATTAGTGTTGCTCCTGTTCGTCCATCGCCTGATAAGTGTTTGTATCTGCTCTCCTAACCAATCCATTTCACCCGTGATAGCCCTGTCTTTAGAACATTTACCTGCTTGTTTTCTCACCTCTCCCTGTACACCTTAGTAGTCCCGCAAAAAAGAATTCCTTTTGGGATCCCCCGAGGTCCTTCCGCAGTTTGATCCATCGCGTATTCTTCGCAATGATCGGAGGTTGTCACTGCCTGTCAAGCGCTTTCCCCCCATGTTATGTATCCGCTACTGTACATTCTACGGTTATTTACCGCCCTGTCTCTCCTTTCAAAACCCTTGGTGTATGGGTGGATCCGCTACCCTCTAGAAGGTACGGCTACGCTGACCCACTATGATCTTCCAAAGGTATAAAAAATCACTCCACACTTGTGCCCACTTCCCATTGGACTCACGTTACCTTGCGTACCACACAGGACTACATTGCCGCATGCGGATGTACTGGGAAATCCACACACTATCCGACCGCAGCCCTGAGCCAGATGGCGTTCGGAAGCAGCAATAATTACGGACCTGGCTGTGGGAGGTGTTTCAGGTTGACCCTGTTGAATTCGTACACGGGCACACCCCCTTTCTTCCCGAGTACCCGTCCAAGTGTTGTGGTGAAGGTTACGGATTTGTGTCCGTTGAGCGAGGCAGGGTGGTGTTCTGGGACTGAGAACAAGAAGAATCCGTACGTCCTCATCCTTTGCATTGCGGTCTTGTTTTCTCGCTCTTGGCGCGGTTTTGCCGAGGGCCGGGGTTGGATTCGATGTAAGAACGGAATGCTGACACAAGATACGATTGCAGGAGTGGCCAATACCTTAATTTTGATCTTGCATACCCCTCATCTGCAATCCCGGATGACTTCTTTCCCTCAAACGAGAGTTTTTACGGATACAAGGCATGTGTTCCCACCCACAACCCCATGCTTTTTTTTACCCGTGGTCGTCTAATATATCCTCACTCCACCCAGGACTTTGGCGCCTGGAATATAACTTACGCATCAGTCTCATGCGAAAAGTGGAAAGGTTGGGGAGACGAAGCTGCCAAAGGTAGCGCGCCGAATATAAGTGGTTGTTGTCCCGCTAACCCAACAGTACGTATCCTGTCTTCCCGATTTCTCGAGAGGGTGGGATTCTAATCTTTATTTCAGGGGAGTCAGGAAAATACCTGTCCCTCATACTCCGATGCGAACGGCATACCACCTGATACCACCACGAGTGACGCGGAATCGCTTTTGGTCCCCACTCTATTCTCGATACCCTTCGTTACCTCCGCTATGCTCTGCATGCTATTTTCCCACCTGATTTCGTGATTCGTTCGGTTTTGTGTTTGTTTCAAATGAATCATCGTACATCTGGCTCGCACGATACACGGCTCATTAAAAGAACGAGCGAGAGGCAGCTAGCAAATAAATGGATGAAAAACGCGCCCCCGACGACATAACCATCTTTCACTGTTCGAGATCCATATCTCCCACTCGACGATATCTATTTTTGCCAATGCCAAGCGCTTTGTTGATCCTCTCCAAGCCGTTGAAATTGACGAACAACGCAGCACACCCTGCTACAAAAACGAATCCGAAAAGGAGAGAGCCGAAAGAGAAGCCGAAGGTGACCTCCACACCGCCATCCAAAGCGGCTTCGACCTCGGGGTTGGTCTTATCAGCTGGAGGTGCAGAAGTCTCCTCGGCTGGGGGTGGTGCAATTTTCGGGACATCGTGCCCGGCGTCTTCCTGCGAGGGGGACAGAAGGATAATTTTATTGGTAACTTTCGACTTTTACAGAAGGAACGTTGAGGCTTAGAGCTCAGCGTGGATTGGTACCTGGTTTCCTTCATCATCCTTGGGAATTTCAAGCTGCGGTTGTTGAGAATAATGAAGGGACGAGCCAGAAGAGCGAAAACGGTACCTCGCCGCTGTCAGCAATTATGACGTCTTCGAGGGGGCGGTCCTGACTGCCTTTGGCGACGTCCTCTGTTGCAGGCGTTAGCAACCGGTAAGTAGATGGTTGGTTGGATTGACAAACCAATCATATAGACAAATTCCATGCCCTCGAGGACTTGACCGAAGACAACGTGCTTTCCGTCCAACCAAGAGGTCTTGGCAGTGGTAATGAACTATGAGGCGCACTTCAGTGAGTTTCAACAACAGGCATAAAAATCCAGAACGTACAAATTGAGAACCTAGTCGAAGGGAGACGTAAGTCACGTTCTTTCACTCCCATATTGCGGTCCACGTACCGTTGGTGTCCTTTCCTGTGGAACCGGTGAGAGACTGTAGACTTACGTGGTTAAGATGTAATCAACTCACCAGCGTTAGCCATGGACATGAGACCAGGACCAGTGTGCTTAAGTTTGCTAAACCCAAATAAATATATAAAAATGCAGTATAAAAACGAGTCTCACAAGTTCTCGTCGGGGAAACGGTCACCATAGATGGACTTTCCACCGGTGCCATCACCGCGAGCTAGTGGGACATTAGCTAACGCAGGGACGCGTAAATATCGTTTCTTTACTAAAGTCACCGCCTTGGATCCTAAATGACCCAGTCAGTTGGGAAGGGGCCTGAAATTGAAGAAGAGGGTAGCCCTACATGAAGTTCTTGATAACACGGTGGAATTTGGAGCCCTTGTAACCGAATCCAAGCTTGCCAACGGCCAAAGCTCTGAAATTCTCGGCGGTCTTTGGGACGGTCTGAAATGGGAAAATGACAGTCAGATATCACAGAAATATCGAAGAATCCCAAACGGTGCGCACACCACCAAAGAGCCCAATGACAACTGATTGTAATGCCGCATGAATGAGTCTCTAGTGATACTTGCGGGCACAAAACGATGCCACGTACCCCTTCCTAAAGGCTTGCCGCCATGTTCAATATCGAAGTAGACTTTGGAAGTGATCTTGGGTCCCTTTGCAGCTTCTACCCCTTGGATAGAGACCAAAGCGGCGAGCGCAACAAAGAGCAACGAATAAGCAAGACGACGGAACATGTTTTTTGTCGGTCGAAACTTCAAAGAGGAGTCTTCGGCCTGAGGTTGGGGGGGGTTGAGGTCGAAGGTTGTGTCGTGGCCGGTTTCAGGATTACTATGGTGATCGTTGAACGTGGAAAGCTCCCACGATTGCTCATCCCCACATCTCCCCCACCGAAGCTCACCAAGACTCAGTCCATATTCAAACTAAGTCCTGCCAGAGGCTTGGAGACCAATGAACACCCTCCTACTATGGTTTAACTTCGGATGAAACACAAACGTGTACCCATGACTACTGCGAGCCCACTGCTTCAGCTCTCCTTTCACTGGTGGTGCCCCCGCATCACACCTCTTTATCTGATGCAGCGGAAGGGCCGTAAATCTCCATATGCCATCCAAACTCCCATATTCAGCGTTCTCGGATGTGTCGTAGGCTCTTCCGCTGTCCGGCAGGGACCAGTACGACTGAATGGAGCTGGGACTGTGGCTTTATTTCCGGGGAACGTGTAGCTCTCTGGCCAAGATTTATAACCACCACCACCACCACCCCCCGAATAAATGGGATATCCTCATCAATACGTCCAACGCTACCGACAGCGCCATGAGAAGCAACGTTGGTCCAATTCACACAATCTCCAGAATCTTTTGGTATCGCTTGCTCCACACCCGTCACGGTTACTGCTGGATTTGTCTGCCCGGCGGCAGCGCGATGGTGAATCGCAAGGCTACAACTGAGTAACCACCGGTTGGTGACTTTCCTTTCTTAAATGTTGGACCCTGCACCGAAACCCCTTACCATGACAGAATTCCTCGAAGCCCCCTCGTGGGATTCGATCTTATCTCGATGCTTAGAACCAAGATTTTAACACACATCGGGTGATACGTCTGTTGCTGGGGCACTGGGCGCACCACTAATGTTGCCCGTACAAACAGAAACGTCGCAGTCTTATTCGATTACTTCTTCTCCCGGCACAGATACAATTTTACACACGACATACATACATAGGACTCGATATTTCTATTGATCGTACACCGCTCAGATTTCAATCGTTCTTGTTCAGATGGCCAATTCCGTGTGCGAGAGCGGGTAGCTCAAGCAGCAAGGGCCAACATCCTATTCGCTTCCTCAATGACCTTCGCGCCTCCTACCGTTTCCCGAGGAAGAACCTCGAAATGTGCTAACCCGAGCATCCTTCGACCAGAAATGTCGTCCTGAGCGATATCGGCGACGGTGGAGCGACCTGAGAATTTACTCTCTCCTTCGCCTTGTGGAAAATCTCTATAGTGAGGTCAGAGTCAGGTTCTGCCTCCCAGTCATACCGTCAAACTCACGGAGCAGGCAGTCCAGCCTCAGAGTGTGCGCGTTGCGTTTTGAGGTACTGAGCGCTAATGGGCGGTGTTTCAATACGTCGGAAAAAACTGGTAGGGGAGCGATTATTACTTCTTGAGTGTAAGAGGTGCAGCAGGGATATATAACACGGACGAATCCCCAGCACCGGTATGTTCTGTCTCTACCGCGTGGATCAGATCACAATGCCCTGGAATATCTACGTCAGCCGCTGGCACCCCGGACGAAGGGCGGACATACAGAAAACTTGATCACCAGGTTCGACGAGGCCAATGGAGACGACGGTTTTGTCGAACTGAAGATGAGGGTGACTCTTCGAAGAAAGGGTTTGCGCAGACCCGGGGGATGTTCCATGGAATTCGCCATGCTCAAGATCGGGCTCCCAATCATCAGCTTCCAGCGAGGCCTCGCGACCAGGTTTGGGTTTAAAGAAGGGTCTCAACATGACATACGCAGTGGAAAGTTTGAGGAATGGCACTACACGGAGAGTGCCTTCATTCGTCTTGGTGGTAGAGAGCGAAGTCCAACCCTGCCAGGTGCGGAAGATGGTGCACTGATTTCTGGCCGACCATGAGTACTTGCTTGCTTGCTGGGAAAGGTATTACCTACGGTGAATCGTAGAGATCTTGATTGGCAGCGAGCCTGGGGGTTACGTCGTAGGAATCAAGCTGCTTCCATGAATCGCCTCCTTCGAATACTCGAGCATAGCAGGACCTATATCCCGGGTCCTCCCAGCGTTCGACACCCCCTCCATCAATATGTGGTCCGAGGGACCAGCCAATAGGACCTGGTTCCCGAATCCTCAACCTGTCGAAATAGGATATTGGCTGAACAAGGGAAACCTCAGAATTGGGATCGGTCGCGTGCCAGAACGACAGGAGCGCCTTCTGGGTATTGACTAGCCCAGGGTGAGTTCGTGCAATAGTTTGTGCCTTTGAGTTGTACACTTCGTAAAACGCCGGCTGCGCAGCAGGGTAGCCTACAAACAGTTGTGAGCTATCACGATAGTCTGCGATGCGAGGATGCTGAACTGACCTACGACCCGGTCACGGTTCTCGGCAATGTAATCCTTGATTGACTGCTTCCAACCGAGAGCCTCCTGCGCACCGATGTTAATATCGATATTGTATGAGATCGGACTTCAGCAGCAAACCTCTTTCGAAACGGCACCGCAAACAATCACAACACCTGCTTCTTTGATTTCTGCGATCCGTTCGTCGGATAGTCCTTTCTGCAGGTCGTCGTACTGAACCCTTGGGATCGCCTATAACACCACATATTTAGCGCAAACAGAAGGGTGTTTGATCGAGTCACCCGCCTTGGAGCCCAAGGACCCAACCTGTTCCGCCTTTTCCTTGAGAGCCTCCAGGACCTGAGTCCACGATTGTATCATCGAGTCTTTCCATATCGTTTTCTTGAGCTCAGAGAAGCGGGGATGGAGTTTGACCCGCGCGCTCTGGTCGAAAACGGACGAGATGTTTCCGGAAGTGCCCTTCTGGGTCGACGATTCTTCTGCAGCTGAAGCGGACGAGAGCATGGTCGAGGCTTGACGCTGGAGGCAAGATTGTCGGTCGAAGGGCGGTTTATATATCCCCCCTTGGACCAGGTCATGTGGGGGGTTCAATTCCATGCTTGGAGCTCTTCATGATGGAGCTCCGTCGGACCGCCTGCGGGGTGCGGACCCGGTTCCCAGGGACTACCTGTAGGTAAGGTTTGCGTCTTACAGCAAAGATACGCGGAGGAAAGATGTCGTATCACGCGAAACGCATCGGAGACGCAACATAGCCGTTGGCAGACAGTGAGACACATGGACGAGCAATTTGATTTCGTTATTTTTGGCCCCCGGAAGTCGTGGCCCAGTTGGAAGTGTTTCTGCATACAGTGATATATACTTGGCCTTGGGGTTATGAAATAGGGATGTTATGTAAGAAAAAATCAATGACGGCTCTGTGGGGGACCGCTACTGTCGGCCACACCCACAGGGTCCCCACGTTAGGAGAGGACGGAGTAGGGAAGCACTCCCCCTTCTAAGGCTGACCCCCTACCACCGCCCATCTGTACAGGGTCGACATCAAGTGCTGTAACGCGTCGACAGACAGACACTACACGGACTCCCTCGCATACATCCAAAAATGGGCAGTACACTAAAATCCTCGACGGCGGGTTAGGCAACGGGTAAGTCCTCTGATGACCCCCTTCGCAAGGGCGAAACCCAAAGTTCTACTG
>Ga0307515_10004322_pt1 | contig 29486 bp, 18 predicted proteins | sample 17_EM_MG_FD_194513 | JGI IMG/M metagenome (GOLD analysis project Ga0307515, IMG submission 194513) | Populus trichocarpa ectomycorrhiza microbial communities from riparian zone in the Pacific Northwest, United States - 17_EM | ecosystem: Host-associated > Plants > Roots > Unclassified | place... | reverse complement strand
GCAGTGATATTTCATCAAACCTTTTTTTATCATATTCTATTTCAGTATTTATTTATATTGTAGATACTAATTTCACAATTTATCTAAATTTCTATGCATACTTCGAACTTAAATGTCCTCCGTTGCAGTTACTTTAAAAATTCGTACTGAAGGGATGCTCATTATTGGGATCACCGCAGGAAAAAAAAAAGTCCCAATCTTCATCGAAATTTGTGTGCACACATAAAAAAAAAAACATGATGTTTTTCCTTGCTTTATAATTACGTTTGACTATATTTTAAAAGTTTTTGGTCTAAAAAAAATAAATTTTAATGTAATGATATTAAAAGTAAAAAAATATTTTAATATATTTCAGAATTTTAAAAGACATTATATACTACAGTATCTAACAAATTTAAATGTACACAGGATATTTTGTTTGAAGGCCTGTGCATTGATAAGCTCTACCTGTAATGCCCTTGAACTTGAAGGCTTAGAATCCATGGAGTAGTCAAATGTAATGAGTACTGGGCAACGCCATTAATGTACTGTGGACTGCGGAGAAGATGGACAGCAGCGGCCTGACCATAGTCTGATCGATGGGAGAAAAAGAAAAGCAAAGTGTGCTGATACTCCTGACATAGCTAGAGAAGTTCGTACCTGCTGCTAGTCATTGCTGCCATCTTTATCAGTTGCTTAACCTTTGCTATTTTTAACCCTAAATATGCATCTCTTCTCCAGCACAGGCACTGTAGCACCCAGCTCATCTATTTTGCTAGAAGTCTTTGTGCCAGGAAAAAACAAATGGTATTTTTGTTATTGAATGTAAAATCCCAGGAGCAAATATGAAGCCCATCGAAAACGCAGACGACTTATTAACGACTGAAATTTTCTTTACTGAGTTGCTTGATGTTATTATTGTCGAAAACAAAAGGCTGCAGGGGCTGATTTGTGTTACAAATTGTTCTTAGTTCTTGTTTACTCTTTAATATAAATTATCAAGCTAGTAGACAGAAGTGTTGTTCTTTAGACGCTTGAACACAGAAGAACACTGCTGCAAAATTGGCCCTGAATTGATTCTTATTGTTAAATAAATAGGCAATTAATCAGCCTATAACCAAGACTTGGAAACAGAGCACAAGCTTTCCATGATTCTGTAACAAATTCCATCTTATTACGGTAAAAAATTAAATAAAGAAGTTTCAAGCATCGAGCCTAATTAAATCCCATTGCATTGTAGCTAGCTACTTTGGTTAGAAACTACTATTTTTTTTTTATAACCTTATAAAAAATGTAAAGATGCCAGGAAGTTAAAGAGTTTGATGTAAGAATTTTTAAATTTTCATGTAAGAATTTTTAAAATATTGAGATGGTAATGTAATAGGTGACTTTTAAAAAAAATAATTAAAATACTAACATATTGAATTAACTAGCACCAACCATGTTTAACCTGTGAAATTTTTTATTTGGAATATGTGCTCGTGATAACACCATGAAATCCAAATCGAAACAAATTAGAAACCGTGATTCAAATTAACCAAATATTGAAGGCCTGAAATGAAAAAAAAAATCAATTAAAAAAATCCAAAAAATAGCTCAGCAAATGTAGAACGGTGGTTCGTGCCATGACGCGGCTCAGACCAGTGTTCTTGAAGAAGAAAGAAGAATTAGAGACTCGGGTAATTGACTTAATTGGATCCATTAAACCAAGTTAATTTAATAATATGATTAAAAAAATAACAATGAACGACAAATAAAAAAACTTGAGATAACTTATGTTATTTTTAAAATTAGTAAAAATTCATATAAAAACCACAAAAAGAAGCCTAATATCGAAATAAATTAAATGCTAAAGAATAAAAAAAACATTATCTTAAAAAAATAATAATCTTTCACCTCTATGTTGGGGACTAAATATTTTTTATAACCCTAAAAAATATTAAAATAAATAAAAATTATGATATATTGTGTCAATTGCCGTCAAGCCGCTCTCGTAATTAAGCCAAGCCACACACGTACTCTAGGTAGTTAGACCTAAAACAATATGAAATCACAAATATGCCTTATACTGTGCATAGTTAAAGGAAATCATGATAAAGCTCCTATACTAATTTATTTATTTATTTTTATTTTTTGTACCTTTTAAGATAATCAAGTAAGTGCACTGTATACAAAATTATAAAAATATTAAAATACCCCAAATAAATCTAAAATTACAAATAAATCTAGCGAAAAGATATTTTACCCCTGGAAGAAAGAAGAGATGAGATATTAGGGAGTAGTACTCGCAAGGGTACAATATTATATATAATATTGAAGAATTGAAGGATAGACGGTTTCGGAAGTTGGTTTGAGCTAGCAATTTGCATGGAAGGGATGGATGGAATAATTTATCGAATTGTGGGGACCACCCACACACCACCACTCCGACCTGAACTATCAACCATCCTTTTGCTTCCATACCCCCGCAAATTGTGTGAATTTCTCAACACCACAAGTTTTTATTTTTTATTGTTTTTGCCATCCTGAGAACATTTTATTCAAAAGGGCCCTTCTATTGTATTCGAGGTACACAGCAATCCTTTCGACAAATTATGAACCCTTTTTATTAGCATTATTTTATTAATATCTTTATATAATATTCAGGATTCAGTTACAACTTTCAGTTCCCTTTCCTCTCCTACCACCTCCTTTCCCCTTCTTCATATATAGGAGAATAAAATTCCAAACCTCTCTCTCTCTCTCTCTCTCTGAACCTGCAATCCTTTTTTCTTTGTAAGCTCTTTGATGGAGTACTAGCTAGTAGTGTCAACTTTGATTTCCTTTGATTTTGGTTTTTTTTTTATCATGAACTCAAAAATTTCATTTCATTTCATTTCTTGCTTTCCTTTTTGGGTGTCTAATTATTGGTTTCTAACTAATATTGCAGGAGACAAAAGGGCACCAAGGTCGATTGATCATCCTAAACATGTATGAAGAGACAGCCTGCTTTGAAACCAACAACTCCATAGTAGAAGGTGGGAATGATGATGGGTTTTGTCAAGTTTCACCATTCATGACAGGTAGCAGTACCACAAGCAGCTTTGAAGAAAGTTTCAAGCTCTCCATGGAAGAGCTCTCTAATCATTACCACCAAGAAGAATCTGCTGCTGCTGCTGCCTCTATGGAAGAAATTCAACTTCAACATCACATGGCTTTTAACAACAACTGCCACCATTTAATGGAACAGTACCCTACAAATCATCATCAAGTCCTGTCATATGACCACCCCTCAAATTGGGATCCCAATACCATTCAATTCCAAGAGATGCACCAAGTACTTGATCAAAATGGCAACTTTAATGCTACTGCTAATACACCATCCTCCTTGCTACCTGACCTTCTCAATCTTTTCAACCTTCCCAGATGCACATCAACATCCACTTTGCTTCCGAATTCATCAATTTCCTTTACAAACCCTGCCCATAAGACTCCCTCGGGCTTTATGGGGGTGGACAGTACATCTGTGCTTTTCGACTCAAACCCACTTGCTCCACAGTTTAGGGAATTGGTTCATTCTTTACCACCACATGGCTATGGTTTGCCTGCACCCTTGTTTGGCGGTGGCCAAGGGGGTGATCACGTGGATGGACTAAGTGGAGGTCTAAGTTACCAAGATGGGGGTCATGGAGATGGGGTTTTTGAGTTTACTGCAGAAATGGCATGTATTGGCAAGGGAATCAGGAAATCTGGCAAGGTTACTAAGCATTTTGCAACAGAACGCCAAAGGAGAGAGCACCTGAATGGAAAGTATACTGCCTTGAGGAACTTGGTTCCAAATCCTTCCAAGGTACTGCTTAATAAATATCACCTGATCAACTCTATCATCATATTTGCCTGATTACTATATATAAATCAGAATTATTCGGTTTCATATACTTGGATACTAATTATACGTTATTTGGTGGGGTAGAATGATAGGGCATCTGTGGTTGGAGATGCAATTAACTATATCAAAGAACTTCTTCGGACGGTTGAGGAGCTGAAATTACTAGTGGAGAAGAAGAGAAACGGCAGAGAGAGAATCAAAAGGCGCAAGCCTGAAGAAGATGGTGGGGTAGACGTCCTTGAGAATTCTAACACGAAGGTTGAACAAGATCAGTCAACATACAATAATGGTTCATTAAGGAGTTCTTGGCTTCAGAGGAAATCCAAGCATACCGAGGTAGATGTTCGCCTAATCGAAGATGAAGTTACAATTAAACTTGTTCAGAGAAAGAAGGTTAATTGCTTGTTATCTGTTTCCAAAGTCCTTGATGAGCTTCAGCTTGATCTCCACCATGCTGCTGGTGGCCTTATTGGGGATTACTACAGCTTTCTGTTCAACACTAAGGTCAGTTTTTATCATGTATATCAGCTAGCAGCTTTGATTAATTAATTCCTTATGTTATGCACATAATTAACTAAAATGGTGGGTTTCAATGGACATTAATTAAGACATGTACTCTTGATGTTGCAGATAAACGAAGGATCATGTGTTTATGCTAGTGGAATAGCCAACAAACTGCTTGAGGTTGTGGACAGACAGTATGTATCCAGTACCAGTGTACCAGCAGGCAGTTGTTAGTAGTGTCGGAGGGCATTATATTCCTAGTTAGAAATATCAACCCTTTTTTCCTGTGCTTTTGTTTAGACAATCACTCTTTTCCTGTGTTGAGGGAACAATTGGAAATTAATAGTCAAGATACACATACCAGTAGTTATAATGTTGGTGAGAGGATAATCATAGGACTTCTGTTTTATGTTTCTTAAGTTTCAAGTTTATGCTAATTAATTATGTTCCTTGTAATGTTGGTGAACCATGTAGCATGGTCTGATTAGTTTTTGCAGAATCTCATAAACTTGCACAGAATAAATCAATCAAATGATCATTAATTAAACATTCTAGGCTCCACCCCATATAAAGTAAACTTCAGCTTCGCTTGAATCAGGAATGAAGTTTAGTCTTATGTTCATGGAGTGAAAGAGTTGTATATTCGTTTAAGGCCAATTTTAGAATTATCCATGAGATGGTTGGCTTTTAAGAGTCTATCTCAGAAACTAATAAAATGATCATGACAGGCTTCACTTTTGCCCATCAGATTATTCAAAAGAAGTAAGCCATTTCTGACAGAAATGTTCCTTCTGGAGTTCTTTGCTCGCTACCATTTTCATCCGCTCCTACTACATATTGGCACCTTATTTATCCATAATGGCAAACAAGTATTTTGAGAAGCAGTTTGAATTAGCATATGCCACAAACTCACCAATGTTTCTACATATGCATGCGGCTGCTGCAGGTTTCTGTGAAATTGTAGAGCGTAACAAGGTAGGTCAGTTTGCCCTCTTCGTCGATGAAAGAACCACACAATGCTGGCTATTCAAATTTTGTTTTATCATCTTTGTTTTGGGTGCCCTGTAGTCTTTTGCATAAACTATTGTTGTTGAACCATAACAAGATTTCCGAATCGAGAGAGACACACTAAATCTTAAGGAAACCAAGATAAAAGAGGAGACGCCCTCAATATTGCAAAGGAATCAAGGTTTTTATTTCGTTTTTAAGCTAAATGTCTACTCGAGGTGTTTATTTATCGGCACCCAAAAAAATTAAAGGGTCCTAATAAAAGTAAGAAACATAGATATGAAAATTAAACCCTATATTTCTTTCTGAAATAGATAGCTCTAAAAACTGTACTGTGTGGGCATACATCAGTTATATTGACAAATTATTTCATTTTCTACGAGCACACGACCGCCCGATGCCTTGCATATTAATGGTTCAACTTGAAAACGCTTCCTTTTCTGGGATAACCATTTCATGCTCCAAATGCATCGAAATTGAGTAAAAAACGAAAGACATGGTTTAAAATGTGGTTCGGGCATTAAAAATAAATTTCACCAATCTATAACTCTTTTCCTTTGATGGCCTGTGTTGATGTTATTTGTAACTGATGTCCGTATAGTAAATTGTGGTTTGGCAGATTCAACGGCGGGGTCACTCGTTCATTTACTGGTAGTGCAGAAGATTGCAAAAAACTCCTTTCATTCAATATTCTATATAGAAGTGATAGTTTCAGGTTTCTGTTACCCTTAATTTTGTTAGATTTCTTTTTTTATTTTGTTGCAGAGTCTTTGGACATAGTGGCATGAGATGAATTGCTCTGCTGGATAGATTAATTCACAGGCCATCTTCTTAAGAAGCCATAGCTATGGTAGATGCATTTATCTCTATCAATGCAGATTTTGGTACAAAAAGAAAGAGAAGGTTGTAATGGTTTTTAGTGGATCGGTATTGCAGTCAGAGATGATGCGATCAAGGCCCCTGAAATTCCTGGCTTGAAATGTTGACATTGCTTGCAGAAACTAAAATGTTTCTTGAATTCCAAAGGGTTTGCAAGAGTGAAATACGATTGCCTTTTAGAAGAAAATAAATATATTAGACATTGCCTGCAGGGTTTTCTTTCCCCGAGATTTGGGTTCCGCTGGCAATGCTCTTCTTGCCGGTCATCTTGATTCTCAATGAACTTCCAGTGGCTTTGCTAAAGCCGTGAAGGAAAACTCTCACTGGTTTTGGCGCTGCCAGTCCCTCTTCTCCATTTTTTGATGCCATCAATGATGCTTCCATCTCAAGGCATGTGGTTTATGGTTAACCGAGTCTACAAAATTCAAAACCGAAATATCACTCTGTTTTTGAAACTTAGAATTTCCGCTTATTATTTGGTTTTTCGTTAAAAGCTGAATTTTTTATATAAAAAATGATATCATTCTTGATCCCTTGAATACAATTGTTTCCATGAGTTAGATCTTCCATATTAATTTGATATGTCATAAGACTCATTTTTAGTCTTTTTTTCTTTAATTTATTTTGAAAAAAATAATAAATATCATTCCAAAGATCCAATCAATTATAAAATAGCATCGCACAATCCATCCCATTTATAGAATAGCAATTAGAAAAAAAAAATAGTAGGAAGAACATTTTCTAATTTGAACTGCGAATCAACTGAAGATCGATTTGTTTCTATTGATATCATTCAACCCCTGATTGCATACTCCTTGATGATACTGGAGGCGGATTTGCTACTATTCAAGAACCACAAGAAATGAGGGATCCAGACCAACGAAAAGATAAAATTTAACCATCAAAACTCTGCACACGCCACAACAAGGTTAATATTAAAATTGGCACAGTATTTATTTATTTTTTACAATCCAGAGCTGCATCACTCCAAGTGCACAGCAAATGACTGGAGTCCATAAGCTTGTACTTTAATCTTCTTCTATGGAATTTATACGAGCCAGCTTGTATACAATTTTGGAGCAAAACAAAAAAAATAATCAAAAGAGGTCCCATATTGAGTCAAGACTTGGAAATTTATGGCTATATCTTCCCACAGCGCTCCATCTAACAGCATATTTAAACATCCGTGGAATTCACATGGTCCTCTCAGGTTCCAAAGCTGGACAGCAATTCACCGCTCTCAAGATTGTTTTCTGTGTTATTTTCCTTGGCTGAAGGAGGAGGTGATCTTTCTCCGGCCAAATTCAATCGCATAGGCCGCCCTTCCACCTCCTAGTATAATTACACATCAGCTGATAAAAAAAATGAACAAGCAAAATGATTCAAGGATGCAAAAGCAATAGCAGAATCCGGTTTTACCTCTCCATTCATGGCTTCTAAAGCAGCTTCTGCATTCTCAGCAGATTCAAAAGAGACAAAGCCAAAACCTCGTGATCTTCTTGAGTCCCTCTCGTAGATGACTTTGGCACTTAATACCCCTGGCTGGTTAGCAAATGCGTCTCTAAGACCCTCAGATGTGAGGCGCCAACCAAGGTTTCCTGCATATATCTTGTGTTCGCTGTCTATAAACCCCTTGTAGCCACTCTGTATCCTTGGTCCCATTACTTCCCTCTCACCTCCCCTTGGCACTTCTGGGAAGTTCACCCTCACAGATCGACCTCCAAATTGCTGTCAACCATTACCAACATCATCATTACCATTTTTCATCTTCTCGTAAGGAGCTCAATTAGCGGCAATCAAATATAAACACAGTTCTCAACTTCGATAACATGCATCTAGAAAAAAGCACACATGAGGAATAAAATATATAGTTGGGGATATGGATAGGAGCAAGTTATGCCAAGTTCCAAGTTCAGAACAAGATTTCCATAAAGAAACTCTTTAGTTGACAAGGCATTCTCTAACACCACCAATTAGAGTTTGGATTCTTTGTATTCAAATAAAGAACTAGTACATATTCAGTTGCTAACCATCTGAAACTTCATTTGAAACCAACCTACAATTCATTTTTTAGCAATGCAGAAATTGCAATAAACATATGATTGGTTTTGCACCAGCTCAACGCAACAACAACACTAAACGAAATGCTGACAATTGGTAAGGGAGCAAGATGGATTGCTAACGTTATTGACAAAAGAGAAATCAGTAACTGCAATTGATTAGAGAAATGAGCATTCTCCACCTCCACAATACATACTTCAAACAACCTCATAACAGATCACATCAATGCAAAACTAAAAATTTTGTAAAGTCATTGCACTCGAAATCATAGATAGCTTAACAAATCCAAAAAAAGAAGTCACTTACTGTTCCATTGAACATCTGAATCGCCTTTTTAGCTTCTTCAACACTTCCCATGGTAACAAACCCAAAGCCCCTGCTCCTATCCGTAACTCGATCATAAATAACCTTAAAACCCAAATGAAAAAAAAGAAGAACCATGAGCATAATTCATTTGTCTAATACTCCAAAAGGCAGCGAATAAAGAAGAAAAAAGAATATCCAAATCCAATTAGTAAGGAGACAAAAGAAGTCAAACCTCAGCACTGAAAACACGACCAGCTTCCTCAAAAACCTCAGTCAATTCCGAAGAAGTCATTGAATATGGTAGATTTCCCACATAAAGCTTGCCTTCTTCAGTTGCTTTTATGGCCTCCACATCTCCTTCTTCTTCTACAATTTCTTGGTCAAATTCGTCCGTTTCACTTTGTGGGTCATCTAGAGCTGTGGTGTTTTCTTCTGTTCCAGATTCAAAACTGTCAGAGGAGGCAGCAAAAATGCCATGGAAATGAGGGAGGGAGAGGAGAGAAAGGGAATTAGAGTCGTGGTTGTTGAGTTGGAGGGGTTTTAGAGGTTTAAGTAAGGGTTTTGATGAGAAGTGGGAAGGGAGTGGAAGTGGAGAGTGAGTGAAGGAGAGGTTTGAAAGCTTTGTGTGTAATGGAGAGGAAGTTATAGTTGAAGCTGCCATGGAGAGAGCTGACATTTTCTTTTCGAAATTATGCGAGACAGTAGAAAGGAAAACGGAGGGCAGGAATGTTTTGGTGATATATTTTTTGGAAGAGAGAGAGGGAGAGAGAGATAAGGTTCGTGAATTTTATTTCTATTTTTTTTTTTCAATTTGGTTTGCTTTTATCAGTTTTGGTCCTTTTGGGCCAGTCTCTTCTTACTGGGCAGGTGTGCCATGTACTCCCCGGTTAGAGCTGTGATAAAAAGAAAATAGAGTACCTTGTTTTGGGCTGGGCTCATAAATTGAAACGAAGACCCAAATGCTTTTCACAGGATTGTTCCTTCAAATTGCACGCAGAAGAAGGGACAATATTTTAAATCTTACAAATAGTGATGATAACACAAACAAACAGCAATTTATTACAACCATAGAGTAGAAATCAAACTTCAAGAGCATCAAACATGCTTCAACACAGTTTAGGATAACAAATCAAGCACACACATCTGGGTGTCTTTGTTTCATTGATAGAAACACACCCCTTTATTATGTTGTCCAATCCCAAAGTTTTGTTACAGTGCATTATGGTTTCAGCACCTCTGACCAATCCATGACAGCAAGGTTGTATGGAATGGCAAAGATACCATCAATGCACAGGAGCCAAGAACGACTTGCCCTTACAACCAAATGGTGAAGTCCATCTTCAAGCCACGATTTGGTTGTCAGGTTCCAGCAAAGGTGGGGTTTGGTCTTGTGCATGATGCAAGCACCAACCCAATCCGTTCCCTTGCTATTTGAGGTTGCTGCAGTTGTCAGCTGCTGCAATCCACTTACTGGGCATGCCAATGCCAATGCCATGCCCTCCGTCCATCCCTGAGAAACCATGGACAGTTGGCCCATGATGATTGAAAGGGAAGCGATCGAAATCTACCCTGTTGTACAAACTAGTCACTTCTGACCCAGAGAGATTTGATCCACCACAATTTGCTTCCATTGAGTTCAAAGTTGCACCACCTGATTCCAGGACTTCAGAACTCTGAGAACCAGTTGGCTGCGAAAGTTGAAAATCACCAGCTTTCTTAGCCTCTGTTATGCCTTTTCCATCATTCAACTCTTTCGTATTCAAGAAACGGCCACCGCATCCCCTTGGTCGGCGCATTGCGTGGAGATGGCGTGAACGGTGCATATAAGGCTGTCAACAGTAAAAACTTAATTATTGAGCCAGAACGAGGGTGGGATATTTACTTTAAAGAAGAAGAAAATCTTTCCACTAGCTTTAAGTGGTAGATTGAAAGCATGGTCGAATCTCAAATACAAAAACCATAACAAGAACCATGCTACTGAATCAAGCATTCATTTCACCCAACCTAAGAATTCATGTGCCATTATAATTGGATCAATCACCATCTGTCCTAAACATGTTATCAACTAAAGGAATAATTGTGGTCGCTAGTTAACAAAGAAGCTTAAGTATTAGATTGATACTTGAGTCAAATGTTTTCCAGAGGGAAGATGACAATGGCTTGCCCTAACATACAAACTTGAACTAATGTGCGTCTTTGGACTAGGGATTGAGAGAAGGGGTTTACTTATGAGGTCTAATTTGTCTGACCATATTTTCAATCTAGAATGATATGAAGTTTTATGTCCTAAAGATAGTGCTAGATTGAGGATCCAAATCACAAGATCATACCTTACGATTTCTGGGCAATTTATTCTCCAGTGCAGCTTTTGCACGGGACTTCCTACGTCTTATGATTCCATGGTATTGCTTCGCATTTACATATATGGGTACATCATCTGTGGTCGTGCTCATTGGGAGCATAATCCGGCCCTACATTATTATGAATAAACATGGAGTTAGTTGAAGTTGCTAGTTTTCTAGTTGTCAATTTGTCACTGGTTCTCTTCAAGCATAAAAGAGAACTCAAATATGAAAAAGGGTTATTCTATCACAATTATTTTTTAAATTTTTGTTAGGAGTTGTTCGAATGAAGGGGAGTAGTGGACCACATCACTTTCAGTAAACTACAAATTAGTAGAATGGAGATTGTTTTGCTTCACATGGGTAAATGTTATTGCAAAAGATGTATTTTCACTTGTGAGAAGGATCACATACCGAAATTTGAGGTCCAAAAGTTGAGAATAATCCATAACATTGGTCCACGACAGGATACTTTGCGCAGATCTACAGCCGTGTTTATCAAAGTACGAACCATTAGCCATCAATCACTATAAACTAGGTTTGAATACTGCCAGTATAAAACCTTAATTGAAATAAAACACTCACCACAGGCTGACCAAATCCCAGGTCAAAATGAGCATAATATTCCGGCAGAGCTGTTTGCAGTGAAATGGCTCCCTGAACAGATTTCTGTCCACCACCTGAAGGTTTGCAGTCACCTGAATGAGAAATTACCTTGATGGTTAACAAATAGTCATATTGAAAGTGCCTAGAGAAAACAATTGGTGGATAAATTTGGACTTGAATGGCTGATCTATCAACTAGGTACCAGAACTCCATGTGATACTTTCTTTTATAACGATGGATCAAAATAACCAAGTGTATCTAGTTCTCTGATAAACTATTCAGTGTATCAAATGGGAAGAAGATAGTCTTTGAACAGGTTCTGGAAAATATAAATGCTAGGAAGCAGTATTTCACCCTTATGATATCACCTGGTCTTTTGGGCCATGAAAGATGAAGACATGTCAGACCAGTTGAGCACTTCATATTTCAAGCTACCCTTTTCCAGAATGACTGAAGCAGCATTTCCGCGCTGCTTTCTGCATCTGCGTGCCAAGAAATGACTTCGAGATGCAATCATCATTGATCACGATTTCTTCCAACGGGTGATACATGTTTTCTCCATGCAAACGGATCTGATTACATCAGATCACAGTCCATGTTTTTTCTGGCACATGTTTGATTAGTTTAGCAACAATCATGTTTTCATGTTGCCTCAGTTTATTCCTTATCATACATAGGAGAAAGAAATCTTCTTTAGGACATTTATTTATCCCTAAGTTCATCAAGCATCTAGCATAGAATAGACATTGTTGGCTCTGAAATTATATAAGAACTAATTTTATGATTTTATCCATTTCAGTATAAAAGTCCTCCAAAAATAATGCAAGTCTTTGGGCACCGTTCAGAGCTAAATGGCCGCAGCACATTTGAGCAGTGAATGTTCCAGTTTTCTCATAATATATCTTTCTCAAGTGGATTTTTTTGGCTAAATTCTAGTATGAATGTTCATTATTCACACACAACTATTCCTTATCTACCACTCTCTAAACAGAAATCATGTTGGAAATTAACCAAGTGGATATTAATCTTTAATCCTTATATCCTAGAAATTTGATCTCCTAATAGGTATTGGTGTCCTACTAGACCTAGTATTTGTTGTTAGTCCTATTTAAAGATGATTTCCTACTTAATGTTAGAACTTGTTATTGGTTACAACTTCTATAAATATAAGAACTTGGTCTTCTCTTAAGTGTGTCTAGTGTTTTTTTCCTTAAAAAAAAGGAAAAAAAAAAACACCAGTGCCTTGTGTGGTTTAGAAAAAAATTGTGTTGTGTTGTGTGTGGGTTGAGTTACAGCCAGACATATTTGTGTGTCTTGTGAGTGCATAGTGACACTGTGTAGGTTATGTGTGGCAACCTGTGTGTGCCATGTGAGCTACACATTGCGTATGGTAGCATTGTTTGGTGAATCAAGAGTTAAATTGTAACTATTGTTTTATATTCTGGGAAATCATAAATTTTTGTATTTCCCACAAACCAACAAGTGCCCTTCTTAGTAATAATATGGATCGATCTACCATATCACTTAACACTCTAGTTTATCTAATTTGATTCAAACATGCTTCCAACCTTAAACTTGCCACTGCATGCTTCCAGCCTTTTGGGGGCACATCCACTACTGTGAATGAAAACTGAAAAGCTACTCTTATATCCTATTTGACCCTTAATTACTGGCTAAATTATAAATCCTCATTTGGGCAGAAACAACTTCCATTGTCTCGAGCCTCGATCATAAAACAATCATTTTGTGGCAAAAAAGTGTTAAGAAATAGTGCAAACTGCTGTAGTCCAGAGGTTATACAGAGCACAATACAAAGTTTCACAATGCCTTTTGAAGCTGCAAATTCGTAACTAATGACAAGAATTACCAAAAAAAAAAAGTAACAAAACAATCAGAAAGACATCTATGCAAATTTCTAAACCATGAAAAGGAGAACGATTTACCGGGAAATATAGTGAATTGAGTGATATTCCCTTTATCCAACCCTTGCTCAGTACCCATCCTGGCGAGCTTAGTAGCAGTTTCACCTCCACCGGCAGGCTGTTCTATGGGTAAAGCCTTCAATAGGCCACACGATTCACCATTAACAGCCTGAGACCCAAATGCAGTCCACCATGGCACTGTTGACAACTGCCCATTTGGATTATGGACACTTCCTTCATGTTCTTTGAGATAAAAAGTTTTCATAGCCATTAAATTCCCTCTGAAATGACCTGACTGATTGCTTTGACCGTCTTTATCTCAAGAGTTCAAACTAATTCCTGGAGGTTCAACGATTTAATAAAAAATTCTCACCAATTTTTCTGCTGAATTCAACCTCATAAGAATATGAGAAATAAGGACAGAATTCCTATAACTTATATCACCAAAGACTTTTCCATTGTAAAACACAACCCCCAAGAAAAAAAAAATCTGCTTTGTTAGCCGAAGTAAAGAAAGATAGAAGAGGCAGAAATGTTTTTTTTTAATTTAAGAAAAGAATCAAATTCTAGAAAAGAGCATCACCATGTTACTATAAAGAGCAATTAAACACCAACCAAATAAAATGGAAAATACAAGAAAATGAGGTGAAAATACAGACATGGAAGACAGTTTCTTTATTAATAAATAAACAAGACATAAAATGAGCCCATCTTAGAGTACAAAGATCGCGACCATATAAACCGGAGATACACTGTGAAGAAACCAAGAAAATAAAACAGAGAAGAAGCAGGTACTCAAGACAGAGTCAAAACTGAGAAATTCTGATTAAAAGAAAAAATTTTGTGAGACTAAGAAGATGACATGCATACTCACAGAACAGAAGCAGAAGCAGAAGCAAGCATCAACTTAGGTTTCACACAGAAACCAGAGAAACCCCTTTTAATTTGTCAAGAGCCATTTTTTTTTGTAAACTTTCAAGCAACAAACAAAAAGAAAGCAAGAGAGAGAGAGAGAGAGAGAGAGAGAGGGGAGGGGGTGGTAAATGCACCCAAGTGTAATGGAACTCCACACTAGTAACCAATGAACATTAGCTTTCATGCAAGTCTTTTTGTACACTCACAGTACCAGTATATTAATGCAATAATTTATTGATTTCTTTGTCTCTTCCTGGTGCTTTCTAACCTTGTTCTTTATTTTTTGACCATGTACTTACAATCCAACCTTGAAGGTCTCATTTCCATTTGTTTTTTTTTTTTAATGTCCAAAAATGGGTGTATTGGGAGTTGAGGCCATGTAATGTAACGAGAGGCTTAGAACTGATACCTGCCATCTATTCGTGGTAACTTTGTAACTACCACCATCTGTTGGAGTGTTTGTTTTTATGATTAGACATACAATTAAAAAAAAAATTAAACTGTTTTCCCTTCTAAATTTTAATAATTTTGATGTATTGGTATTAAAAGAAAATAAAAATAAATTTATTTTAATATATTTTTAATTAAAAAATACTTTTAAAAAATACAATACACTTCATTACCAAACATCCCCTTATTAATAATTTTGGATTACAAATAAGTTTTTATTTATTTATTTACAAAGAAGAGGTAAAACGTAATATGCAATTGATTTTTTTTTCTTACATATAGCTTATGTACTCTACATGTAATTATTCATATTGTAAAGGTTTGTGAACCTTCTATTTGATGTATAAGGATATATCTCCTGTTTGAGAGTGTGGTCTAAATAGATGTTTGTTAAAAAAAAAATTAATTGTTTTTTATGTTTTTGTATTTTTTTGATATACTAATATTAAAAATAAATTTTAAAAATAAAAAAATATATATTATTTTGATGCATTTCTAAGTAAAATAACACATTAAAAAGCAGCTATTACCATACTCTCAAACCCCGTACAAAAGAAGTGTTGTTTTTATATATGCTTTCATTTAAAAAGAAACAATAATATACATAGTTGAGTATTATTTATGTCGTTAGTTATATATATATATGTGTGTGTGTGTGTGTGTGTGTGTTTTCGTGTTCTTATATATTGAATGTTTAATTTCATTTTAATTAGAAAATAAAATAAAATGTGGAAATTAAGATTAAAAGGACTTATATTCCTTAAAAGAATAAATATGGATTTCTAGAAATTCATATAAATAAGAAGTTTAAGTTAAGAAATTATATACCAATTCTACTCACTTATATAAACTCCCTAATTTTGGCAAATTCTTTCTACGCCAACAAAGCTAAATTTTTTTTTCCAAATAAATTACTTAATTAAGGTTTTGGATACAAGAATTTATTAAGAATCTTGCTCATATTTTAATTTCTCTAGTCTTCTCTATTTTAGTAGAAATGTTAAAATTATTTGCAGTTTGATTCGATGGAAACGAGTATAAGAGGTATTTTTTCCACGATAAATAAATGAGACGAGGCAGGAAGCATACATATATCTCTTAGAAAACCTTTACTTGATTATATATATTATTTTTAGTATTTCTTTACTAATATTTCATGAGTAATAATCTTTTAAAATAAATATCTATTGGATATATATTTTGATTACTTATATTTAACTATGTATAAATGTTTTAATAAAATTCAATATTCATACAAAATTAATGTTTATTTTTCTTAAATATTAACTATTAATTATAAAAATAAAAATATTTTTTTTTTATTAATGAAGAATCTCATAATCCATTTCAAATCCGATATAAAAAATCCTCTTCTACCCAAACTTGATTAATATAATGAAGGAATGAGAGAAGCATAACTTGTCTAAAATCAACTCTATTATCATCCCTACATGTTTGTGGGCAGAAATTTCTTGATATATCTATTGAGTGTCAAAGAGTCATCACAACTCAAAAGCTTAAATTGTTAGGTGAGACCCCACTATGTGATTTATATTATTTTCTAGCATGTCTCATCAAGTAAAAAACCCTTAAACTTAAAATTTGCACAGACTCACCACTACTTTGTGTTTAATTTTATTGAATAGAATGAGGATGATGATATTAAAGCTTGTGATAGCTTGGTTAACAAAGATCCAATACCATAAAGACAATTGAATATCGAGATCGAATTTCTCACTCTTAGTGTAAAGGAGATAATTTATGCTTTTTTATATATACAAATCATACAACAATCATTACAAATCATAATCTTATGATTCAAGCATAATATGCATAGTTGTGGGACTAATTCATATGGCATAAATTGATAGTGGTCTAATTAAAATAAAGAGCATAAATCATAATTATGTTGATTTATATCAGAATCTTTATGTCTTTGTTTGTTTTCAATAAAGACAATTGAATATTAAGATTAAATTTCTCACTCTTGGTGTAGATGAGATGGTTTGTATTTTTTTATTTATCAATCATACAACAACCAATATAATTCATAATCCTATAATTCAAGTATAATATGCATAGCTATGAGATAGATTGATATGACATAGATTGATAGCATAATCAATGGCTTAATCACAATAAAAAGCATAAATCATAATTATTTTGATTTCTATCAGAATCTTTATGTTTTTGTTTGTTTTCGCCCCCCCTTAAAATTAAACATGAGCTAGAGGCCTAGTTTGATGTATAAATTAAAGAATTGAGTCTTTGAAAGTGGCTTAGTGAAAATATCATCCACTAATTGGTGAAAGGAACAAAAGATGTAGATAGATTACCATGAGCAACTTTCTTATGCACATAATGATAATGAAGTTCAATGTGTTTGGAATGAGCATGGAATACTAGATAAATGGTCATGTGTAAAGCACTTAGATTGTCACAATATAATATAAGAGTTTGTAGGAGAAGAACATCAATGCCATACAGGATGAAAGAGAGCTATATAAGTTCAGCAAATATAGATGTCATAGCCCAATATTTTACCTCTACACTAGATAAAACAATAACTAGTTATTTATTTGCATTATAAAAGATACAATTACTGCCTAAAAAGGTACAATAATCCATTATTGAATGATAAGTAAGAGAACAACCTACCCAATCAGAATTTGAAAAAGCATATATATCAAGTGAACTATTCTTCAATATCCTCATTCCATGATTTAAAGTGCCAAATAATAGAAAATTCACTTCACAGTTTTGTATTAACCAATAAAAAGTGCATGCATGAATCAATATACATAATTAACACTTTAAGATAAATCTAATCTTGTAAAAATGAGATATTATAGAGCCTCAACATTACTCTGGTAATGTGTAGGTATATGATATGAATCATTATCTGACAAAACTTGGTGCACCTTGGTTACCATAGGAGTGGAGATAGGTTTGCAGTTTAACATTTGTGCTTTAGTTAAAATATTATGAGCATAGTTTGCTTGGTTTAAAAATAAACCACCTGAGAATGGATGAAATTCAATACCAAATAAATAGTGAAGAATGCTAAGATCCTTGATTGTAATGGCATTGCCAAACTAAATAATGAACCAATTTGGTTGATCAAGATTATTTTATGTTAAAATCATGTCATCAACAAACCCAAGAAGCAAAAGTATGCATTTTAGAGAGTGCCAAATGAATAAAGAAGGATTTGCAACGCTGCAATAAAATCTATTAGTAAAAAAATAGGATGAAGCTCGGTGGGTTTATTTAAGCCTATATAATGCCTTTTTAAGTTTGCACATATATGATGAAAAATTATCATTGATAAACCTATAGGGTTGCTCTATGTATACTGGTTTTTGTAAATGTTTATAAAAGAAGGAATTTTTTTTATCAAGTTGATGAATATGTAATCCTTTAATGGTAGCAACAATGAGTATAGTATGAATACTACTTAGTTTCATAATATGAGAGAATATTTCAATGAGATAAACCCCTTTAACTTAATTAAACCTTTTTACCACTAAACATGTTTTAAGATGCTCAGGCCAACTTCAATATTTTAAGATAGATTTAACATACTTTGGCTTTTCTAGTATATTAGAGAAAGAAAGCATTTGATGCAAAGCAACATAAAATGGATTTGACTTTTTAATACCATGCATAGAGTAAGTATTCATATTATGCTCTCCAATGTTGAGGGAAAATGAAATAGCAAGATCAAAGTCTTTATGAGTATCACTAGATGAAATGGTTATACTTACAGGTGGTTTATGATAATTGTTATCTAGTGACAAATGTTGTTGTAAGGAGTTTGGCTCTATTTCTTGAATTAACACAAACGACATAATATCTTCAAGTAAAGCAATAAGAGATGGCATATACAGAAACAATATAATGCTCTTAATTTCTAGTGTTGTGTCATCTTATGTGAGGTTATGGAATTAGAACTTGAGCTTTCAAGGGAATCAACCATAGTGGATTTTTATGGATTGAACATCTGATCCACAATGTCCATTTTTTTAGACATGGATTTATCCATCTCTACAGATGGTATAATTGCCATCAAATATTGTATGAGTGATAAATTCATATGCCATATCATATTAATAAAAGAAACATTAGTGCCATTAAATGTATTATTATTATTATTATTATTATTATTATTATTATTATTATTATTATTATTATTATTATTAGATTGTCTAGTCCATTCTTAATAAGTAAATAACTCTATCTTTGTCCCATCTGTATTATAAAGTGATGATGGATTAGCAAATATAAAGGCTGATCCATCAAATACTACATTATGAGATATGTAAATTCTCTTGATGGATGAATAGAGGCATTTATATCCTTTATATTTGTTTTATATCACAAAAATACACATGGTAAAAACTTTGGATCTAACTTGGTTTTAGAATACTTAACTAGAAAGGAAAAACATTACAACAAAAAACTTTGAAAGATGAATAATCTGGTTACTTATCAAAAAGACTACAAAAAGGTGAATCCATATCAAGTGTTGGTATTGATAATCTATTTATCAAGAAAACAATAGTACTAAAACAATTGCACCAATACCTTTTTGGAATATTTACATGTAACATCATAGTAAACCCAAGTTCTTATACATTCTTGTTTTTTTTCTGCAAAACCATTATTTGAAGAGTATTAGGATTTTAAACTTGGTGAATAATGCTGCGACAATCCAAAAATCTTGTAAATATAGCATTTAAATATTCACCTCCTTTTATAAGATTGAAAACTTTTAATTTTCCTTTTAAATTAACACTCCATATATTTATGAAAATGAAGAAAACATGCAACAACATCAAACTTCTTCTTTAATGGATATAGGCAAGTAAATTGAGTGAATTAATTAATAAAAATGACATAATATTGAAAGTTTATAGTGGAGCAAACAACTGCAAGACCTTATATATTTGAATGAACTTTTATAAATGACTACTTGAACTAGTAAATGAAATTCAACAAGACTTTTTGATTTGAAAACTCTTATAAATAGAGTTGAATTTATTTGAAAAACTAGACTTTATCAAACTTATACGAATAAGAAATTGAACAACTTGAAGATGAGGATGTCTAAGATATTGGTACAATTTATCTTTTATCACCTTGGTAAAATAAGTTGAAAATTAAGCCACTTTCTAATCATCAAGAGCATATAAACCTTCATTTCTACTCCTGATTTCCATTTTCTTTCCCATTCTCATATCCTTAATAAAACAACCATTCGAGAAGAATTTCACATAATAAGGCGTATAAATAGTTAATTGACCAACAAAGATTAAATCATTTTTAATATCAGAAACAAGGAGCACATTTTTTAAATGAATAGTTTAGAAGTTTCATCAATATTAGCATTACCTATATGTCTTGTTGCAAGAGAATTATCATTTTTAACTATGAAAGAGCCATTACCAATGTAAGGTTTGATGTTATGCAATTTACCTTCATTCCCAATCATATATGTTGTAGCTGCAATATCAGGGAACCATTCAGAAGTCTAATTATCTGAAATGGTAAGAGTTGTTAATGCCTATGTGATATCATTAGCTTGGAAGGGATGGTTAAACCTATTGAAGCAATTCAAAGCGATATGGCCATGTTTATCACATATTTGACAAACTCCATTGTTTCCACTAATGTTTAAATTTTCAGTTCCCTATTGATTACTCTAAGGAGTTGCTTGTGACATGTTTTTCCTGTTATTGTTATTTTGGACGATATCCTTGATATCCTCTTCTTTTACCTTATCTTCCCCTTGAACAAATCCATGTCTTTTTGAATTGAATCTCTGTTGAAAGTTGTTTCTCCTTTTATTTGAAGTTTGTTGGCTCAAGAAAGCAATTTAGAGCTATTTAAGGTGAATACTATAAAGTTGGAGTCGTTCTTCATGGCTTTGAGATAAAGGCACCAAACTTTTAAATGAACAAACATGTGGCTTTAATATTGTTGTTATAAAAGATTCACAGCCATCTCCAAGTTCTCTCAATAAAGGTATAACCTTACTTTGATCAGACACAAGCTTTCCTATAGCAGCCAAGTTATCATATATACATTTAAAGCATCGTAAATATTCATTAAATAAGTCAGTATCTTTTTTTAATTATAGATAAATCATAAGAAAGATCTAGCTCATGCTCAATGGAGTCTTGAGCAAAAGTTTCTTCAAGTGCCTTTAAAACCTTAACAGCAGTCAATGCTTATTACATGCCTAAAATGTTTTTCCGACAGTGTTCTTAAGATCTAACCATGTAGGAGACAATCAAAACGCTTCCACTCCATGTAATCAAGATTAGAAATCTGTGATCCAACATCAATGCTCTTTAGATTTGAGATTAATTGTGTAGGTATTTGCATTTCTCCATTAAAAAAACCGTGAAGATCTTCACTTTTAACAAGCTCTGTCAATTGTGTTTTCCATAACAAATAATTTATTAAGACAAGACGTAAGGAGACAAAGGCTATGTTTGGTATTGCGGTAACTACTATGGTTGTGGTTTGGAAAAAAAGTAAGTCTAGAAAAATCACTTTTAGTTGTGGTTGATTTAATTTAAATATGTGTTTGGTAAAAACTATGGTTGGAGTTGATGATTAGTAAAAAGCATGCATAAGGTGTTTGAATAAAATTGTGGTCTAAATTGATGTTTCTAATGATAGTACCAAAAAGGACTGTAATTATTATTTTTTTAATTTTTGATTGAATTAATTTGTATTTCATAAATTTTACAAATAACCACACGAATTACAACACCTTTTTTATAGCCCCATTAAACTTGCTTAAGCAAAATAGCAAAAGAAAATCAAATTATTAATAGCTTTCGATAACAAATTCATCAAACTCACATAGAAAAAGTTGTTGTCTGATGCTATTGTTATGGACATTTACAATGAATAGATGGTTGGAGTTTGATTTCTTTATTTGTAGGCTTATTTGTTATAGTAATTGAAGGATATTAATAACATATGCTTTATAGATTTAGGTACTATAGTTTCTCTCTATTGAAGAGAAGGAAGAAGGAGGCTATTTTTATCAGTTTTTACAAACGGTAACAAAGGCCTAGAGAAGAAATGAAGGACATTTTGGTAAGTTAAGAAAACAGTAAAAAAGAAGAAGAGATAGGAACATTGATAAACCCCGACTAAAAAAGATGGTAAAAGATGCTACCCAATAAATGTGTTTGGAACACAATTTATTGGTGGGTCTTGCATGTGAAAACTGTGTTTTTTGATAACAAACATTTTATTATTGTGATTCACTGCTAATGTAAAACTAAACTGAAAAACATATACCTCAAAATTGCTAACATTTAGTGTTGATGGATAAGAATACTTAGGACTTCTGGTTGATGAACCAAACATGCTTAAAATTGTTACTTTTTTTTATAAAAAAAACCTATAACATCATTTTAAAAAATCTTCGCAACTTAAAATGTTTGAAATGTTAGATAAAATTTTAAAATATAATTTATATTATTTTTTAATATTTATATGCTGCTGAATATATTTAATACGTGAAGAAGGAGAAGCTCACAAAAATATTTATTTATATTCCAGAATCCATTAATTGCAAAATAGATATCATGTTTAATAAAATAATTAACATAATTACCGCATGTTGACGCCGATGTTCCCAAGTCAATTATGTTCATTACAGGCCATATGATGACAGCCGTTGACCATGATTTTGTCATAGTGTTTAAATCGGAAATCCCAGTATATGTGTGAATGTATATGTCCCTACCAAACATTCATAACTCGTAAGTCCAGTACTGTCTGTACGTATAGACCTAACACTCCTGAGGATACCTACGGCGACGGGCTACGAGGCTCTCGAAGGCAATTGCGGTGGTTGGAGGGTGGCTTTCTCTAGCTTTACTTGGCAAGGACGCTTGAGTTGTGCGTGTGAGATCACCCTTTCTTTTTTGCCTTGCCTTTGCACAGCGCGGTGTGCGTCCACAAACCTCAATCATTACCTCAGCGAGGATTACATCTCGCCGCTGTTTTTATCCGAGTTATTCATGGCTTTACTGCCATCTTCTATTCCTTGCCAGCAGTACACTTCGGCTTTAAGATAGAATTGGCTGGCTAAATGGATCTTGCTATATATATATATATGGCCAATTGGTACTGTTTTATTTATTTATTATTATCAAAGGTCAGATTTGTGGTCATAATCATTTGGCTATATAATGATTAGACTGGAAATGATCCGAGTTAAAGGAACGAATCAAGATGCATTAAAGTCTGCTTTTGGAATGTAAATGCCGGCTAGTATTCCGACAACACTTGTCCTTCTTTCTTGGGACATTTTCTTATCCGGCGAGGCATGTTTTTCAAGCCTTGTTGATAGTTGGCCCGTCAGGGCTTCTGTGATTTTATGTCTTCTGTTTTTTTCCTCTTTTTCCTTGTTAGGAGCTAGCTAGGACTAATGGTTTTTCTTCCTTTTTTTCGTTGTTGTTTAGCTATAACTGGCGACCCCAAGTACAAGATAAATCAAATATTCCAGTGACAAATAATTGGCCATCGATCAGAAGTCTTCTCTTTATGCAAAAAATAGATGGAAAGTGAGAATCTGAGGAACTTTTATTTTATTTATTTAAGTCGTGATGGTACGTACCACATGTGGTTTCTCTGCTGGTACGTGCCGGTAGGACTCCGCAGGAGCTAGCTAGCTAGGTAGATCCTTCCAGTCCCTAGAGTGGGTGCAAAATGTCGTCTTTAAGGTCACGTCCTTCATTTTTGTTTCCTTCTTTTCCTTGAATGTTAGGGTACGTAAGCTTTGGTTCACATGCCCATCTGAAAGATGGGACAAGTTACATTGTCTTATTATCAATCAACCATAATTAATGATTTAGGTAATGTCTGAGGTTGAGGATGCTTTGATAAGTTGTTTTTTAAAATTATATTAAAATGATTTTTTTATTTTTTATTAATACATTAAAATAATTAAAAAGCATTGATTTAATCTTAAAAAAAATTTAAAAATTTAAAAATACGATACAACTTCTTCTTTTTTGCTATTGAATTGGAGAGTGCTAAGATAAAACCTTGTTAGGTTGGTTTGAATTCAACAGAGATTTTTTAAAAGATAAGAATTTTAATGTTAATTGTCTCATAAACCTTACTTTAGCTTTTATAGTTCCAAAAAAAAAAAAAAAAAAGGTTGCATGGGAATTGCATTATAAGGTGGGTAGCCAAGAAAAAGTAGGTGAGCAATGTGCGTAAATTGTGAACTCCCTCCCACAAGATGGAGGGTATGACATGGAAGTGTTAATTAATTATTTTAAAATTGCTTTATTTTGCTCAGTCATATCCAGTTGGGTCTCATTAACTTGATTTGTACATCGCACCAATACAAAATAAATTAATTTAATTGGTAGACGTGAGATCAGAATCTCTTTTTTTTCCCTTGAGAATTAGAAATGATATATCATTAATTAATTCAAGTTTTCATGCTTCTACAGTGTACAGAATTTCATGGCAGATCCGCAGCATGTAGAGACCACTTCTAATTATTTCCTTGGGTGGGAAGATCCATCATGTTTTGGAGTATATTATAGAGAATATATACTAGTCTTTAATTAATGATTAACTGTCTACAACATTCCCATAAATATATATTTACTAGATCTCCTCTAAGAAATTATCTCAACATCTTCAAATTTAAAGTTCCAAGTTTAATTAATTAGTAATTATATATATATATATATATATATATAAAAGCCCCGAGTTTAGATGATACTATGTAATTATTTTCCAAGCATGTTGAAATCTTTGTCGTAGTTGGTGTCCTACCAAGACTTCGCAAATTACTAACGCCACTAGCTAAGAGTTAAGCTATACTACTTTCACTGTAAGAAGAAAATCTAGTAAAAAAAATAAGGATGTTCATGAATATAATTAGATGGGGTTTGGATGTATAATTGTATATAATTTTTGATATTTTACAAATTATTAACTTTTTTATTTTTTGGATTTGAGCGGATTGAATATATCAGGTTAGACTAGTTTTTTTAGTAAATATTACATATATCCACGAGTTGGGTTTACATTACTAATTTTTATAAGTCTATATTTAGAGCCTAACCTAATACATGGACTATAGGTTCCATGACACTCCTGATATTAGATTTAATTTTCATACCTTACACCACCATTAAATTCTAGTTATCTCCTCTCTCCCCTTAAGTAAAGAGACAAGCTTTTTTTGTCATGTTAAAGAAATCTAATAAGAAACCCACTAACAACAATTTTAGAGCCAAAGCATTTTTAAATAAAATAAAAATAAATGCTCAATACATAAATTATCAAATATAAAGACAAAAGAGAGTTTGTTTAAGTAAGGGCACTTGTGATATCATTTTCTTATGTTTTTTTATTCATTATCATCTGAAATATGGACATTATCTAACTTTGACGGATTAAATCGGGTCAGATAATACAAATAGGATAGATGAATGTTTTTTTTTTAACATCCATGTACATAGCACATTAGTGGCCCTTTGACTCGATGCTTAATTTCATGATGGTAATATAATTATGGTTATTTGTTTGTTTGTTTGTTTTTTCAATACTTTTCTTTCCCGTTGGTGTTAACAGTACAGATTCATGCTTGGTTGCTTACACATTGAAGGTTGTTGATCTAAATTGACTTGCCACTGTGAATCTTCGGCAAGATTTATAATATGAGCTTAAATTAAGAGCATGGGACTCTAGGAGCTAGAGTGTATGCCCAGTTGCTTGCTTGCTAAGATTTTCTCTTGCTCATTCCTTTCCTTTTCCTCTGTGATGAATGAAGAGCTGAAATTATTGTGATTTGAGATCTCTATCTCACCACCTTCCTTCCTTTATTTTTCCAATCTATAAGTACGACCTTAATTAATTCTGGCCATGGTTGATGAATTCTGTGCGCCAAAGACTTTACAGTTTACTAAACTTCATTATTGTTGTCCATGCTCAATTAATTATTTTAATTTTTAAACTTGCAAGTTTCCTCACACAGGAGTATATATAGAAAGCTCAAACATATATAATTCACCAAAATAAATCTTCCCCAATAATCATTTAAAGCAAATTGAAGCTAGTCGCTCCTCCTTCTTTTAGGCCTCACATTGTCACAAATTCCTTTCCTTTTTCTCTTTCCGCCTCGGCCTACTTCCTTTCAACCCTACCTCTTTTTAGGGCACTGCTCATGTTCACTAGAAAAAGAAGAGTCTCTGCCCCTTCCACTCTTATGGGATGTGACGTGTGTCGCGTGTCCATTTCACAGGGGCAGAAATGGAGCCTGGTGGCACGCACAGATCATTCCAAGTGGAGATCTGCCCTAAGACCAACGTGGAAAAAAGTAGGGTTCCTGTTGGAGTTTGCAAATCCACATCAGCTTCTGCTTGGCTTTTTGCATTTTCTTTTCTTTAGAGCTTCCAGAACACCACCATTGGTTTTCAAGCGGAAGAACCTTTCTTTGTTTTTGCGTGAGAAAGATGTGCATTACTAAAAGGTATAGCTAGCTTACCACGGATTCATGATCTAGCAAATTGTTTTTCTGTTTTTTCAAAGGAACAATTATAAAATAGACAAAGCGACATCCCTAGTGATGGGCTCAAAGGTGATATATATATTGCCATTTTATTTCTCTGCGTAGCTAGCTAGCTAGGTGCATGTTACCTAGCTCCGAAAATGTCAGGTTATACTTTTTTGCTGGATAATATGAAGGAGGTTGGCATATGAATAAAAATCACCGTTTCTTTCTGGCTGAAAAGTGTCCTTAATTTGGCGTGATTTAAAGCAAAAATATAATTATGACTGAGTTACTCTTCATGATAATTAAGTCATGCTGGTTTCATATAATTCTTGAGAATTTACTGGAACTATATATTTCTTAATTTTGCACTCAAAGAACACCCTAGTTAATATTAGAAAATAATATAAAATATATCTTGAGACCTCACTTAACAGCTTAAACTATTAGATTGAGATGATTTTTTGACAACTAGAGCTATTTTTTATATTAAATCAAAAATATTATTTCTAATTTTGAGTGAAAATTTAGTTTTTTTATATATAAAGTAAAATTATAACTTTCAAATGAATTGTTTTTTTTATTGTCAAACATATTTTAATTTGGTTATATATATAACTTTCATAAGTTATGTCTCACGCACTCTAAAAGTATTGCGAGATTCACTTCATTTTATATATGAGCGGTATATTAATTCATCTAAAATCTTAAAATTTAACTGAAAAACTATATAATGTCGTCCCAAGCCATTATCCATCAATTGATTACCGGGCCAATTAGTTGAGGTTGGGGATCATATCGATCTAACTATATAACATAAATTATAAATTGAAGAAAAATCAAAGCTTTTGCCACACTAGAGAGAATTATATATATATATTAATAGAAAGTAACACAAGGGTGGATTATAAATGGGATCGCCACTAAGCAAGTGGATTTACATTCCTTTGTTCTGTCTTAACTATACTCAGCATGATAGCCGATTTTTTTTAAAAGAAAATTACAAGAATCTTCTCTAACTTTATAACCACCATTGGATTATTTATTGTAATAAGCCACCATCAAGCAAGTGGAGAGTTTTTTTTTGTTTTAATTTATATATAAATGTACCGGTTACTGCCTCGAAATAGAAAAGATAGAAATAATAAGGACATAAAAGATATATCTCAGTGTTTTTGTTTTTATTTTTTAAAAAATATATATACTTTTATATTTTTATATTATCCTTGTAATTAGATATGTTTTTGGTATTTTTATATTCGTTAACTTTATATCGAAACACTAAACAAACATAATATAATGAAATAGTCAATTAATACGTTAATGCATACAAATTAATATAGATTATTCGATGAATAACTATGACATTTGCACATAGGTGGATATCATTAGCAATGACAGACATCAACAGTAATCGAATCTATTTTACGTGCATAAGATCCGAATTAAAGAAATCGAATAAAGAATTGAAAAGAAAAATCTGGATTCAAGAAATGAGCTGTCTTGAGCTACACGAGAGAGACGGCCTAATCATTTGGAGGTAGCAAGGCAATATATATTATTAAAGAAGTGAAATACCTAATTAATCATTTGGAGGTAGGCAATCTTGACGAAACTAGAAAAATAGTCCAAGCCGCCTCTTAGAAAAAGATTATTTGTACCTCGTTTTAGTTTAATTTTTTTATATTTTTATTGTTTTAAAAGTTGGTGTTAAAAATATATTTTAAAAAATATATTATTTTAATATATTTCTGAATAATAAATACTTTATAAAACAACCGTTATCGGGTTGTGAAACACCCTAAACATATCAATAAAATCCAGAAAATAATTGTATATCATGTTCGGCTTTTCAAGCCCAACTTGAGTACTGTGTTTTATGTAATTAATCTCTAGATGTTTTTATATTCCATTTTACATCATCTTAGCTCCAATATAATTCTTAAGAATTGAATCGAGTTCATAATTTTTTAATGATGTGTAAGAAGCGAGTTCGTAATTTTTATGACCAGATTGAGAAATTATATAGGTTCAGGGTTCTTCTTGCTGTTTCTCCCAAAAAAAAAAAAAAAGATTGCAGTGAGGCGACATCAAATTATATAGGACAGCGGCAACAACATCCTTAGCACCATGTGAGGCAAAGAGTCTGGCGGTGCTCTCTCCAACACCGCTACCACCACCTTAGCGGGGGCTTAGCCTGTTACTGAGCTTGCATGATCACAAACGACAAGTAGGCTGAAACTTACCCCAGCAACAATATAATGCGGCTAAATCTGATAATAAAATCTCTAATTGCTGAACAACTCAGCATATCTAGGAGTCAAAACTGCTTAACTCAACAAGCTGGTTCCTTGAAATATAATCTTAGCAATTCCAGTGAGCGATTTCAGGTCTGTTCTTGTTTAGCTGAAAGGGAAAAATCTGTGGTTTGTTAAAGCTTCAACTGACTCTTTACTTGCCCGGAGGAAAGCTCTCAAACTGAGGATAGTCGCTTGGGAATTGATTAAGCTTGCTGTGGTAAATGGAAGAACACCTTTGTGGTGGGCTGTTGGCTTTTTACTGGCCCATTGGCGGCTAGAACCTGTGGTGCCAGTGAATAAAAAATTGTAATGGTTAAAAGTTTATTCCAAATAAGTTGTCCTTGGATATATATGTTGAGTCGTTGACTATAAATAATTTGTATTTATTTAAAATGAATGTTAAAATTAATGTTCAGAATCATGTTTATGAATCTTGTATCGAGTTAGTGGGTTGACCCGCGACTCGAGTAATTTGGGGTTTTAGTCGGGTTTCAAATCATAAAAACTCGGGCTTGTAATTGATCCGGTCAAATCCGTGTGACCTTTCTGATCAACCTGAAATCCGAGTGATCTGGCATAACTTGGGTGATATTTTTTATATATATTTTTTAATAAATTCAAAAAATATATAATTAATTTATAAATATTTAACCTCATATTTTTTTTTATAGCCTACTTTTACATGAAATATTTTTTAACTTACTATATATATATATATATATATATATATATATATATATATATATATATATAAAAAAAAAAAAAAAATAAATAACACGGGGCTGTATAGTTTTT
>Ga0307515_10004321_pt1 | contig 29487 bp, 19 predicted proteins | sample 17_EM_MG_FD_194513 | JGI IMG/M metagenome (GOLD analysis project Ga0307515, IMG submission 194513) | Populus trichocarpa ectomycorrhiza microbial communities from riparian zone in the Pacific Northwest, United States - 17_EM | ecosystem: Host-associated > Plants > Roots > Unclassified | place... | reverse complement strand
GGTTTGGTAGATAAGCAATGCAATTAATTACCTATTTTCCTGTTTAATTAAGATTTTAGCAAATTGTATCAATTTAAAAAATGCTTAATCAATTTTGTTACCAGAAATCAAACCCGAAAAGTAAAGTTTTCATGAAACCTCTGGCTAGAATTATCAGGCTATGAAACACAAATGAATATTTTCTAGAGCTATTAACATTTGTCAATAATATATGTATTAAAATGCCATACCATTAAAATTATGGATATTTTTGATAAATCTAGAAAATAATTTATAAAAAATTATAATCTCTGAAAATATTTGAGAAATTTAAATAGTTTAAAAAACTGTCAACAATTAAAATTTAAAAAAATCACACAATAGAGAATTCTTAACTGTTGATTTTCTAATATCTTCCTTTGGACATAAGTATAGGCCTGCTCAACGGTTGGAAATGGTTGTAGTAGAATTACATAACTTCTAATTTTATAAAGTTTGTCATCTAGTCCATCAAGAAAAATATAAATTCAATCTTCTTGAAGAAGGATGTTATACTTCTGTATATCACTTGCACACTTCGTTGGATTTGGGTAGCGAAAATCAATTTCCCTCCATAAGCCTTAGAGATTATTGTAGTATAATTAAATGGATTCTCCATTTTGTCTCATTCGAGTGACGCGTCTCTTTAAATCATATACCTGAGATTTGTCATTCCCATCAAAATAGATTGTAGCAATTGATTCTCATACCTGTTTGGCAATTGAAAATCGAATATAGTTGCCGATTAGAGAGGGGTCGATCCATTGAGTTAATCAACCAACCCTTCACAATAGAGTTCTCTATCCTCTATCTTCTGAATGTAGAATCATTCGAATCCGGTTGCAGAAGGTCACCATTTATATATCCTAGTTTATCTTTTCCTAAGATATATATTTCAACAATTTGGGATCATAGAGCATAGTTTGTACTATTAAATAATATATTTATCTTGTTTTATTTATTAAGGGTAGAATAATATTTTCAGCTTAACCTATATATAAGCCTTTTGTATTTAGGTTAAAGCAAGAACAATAATACAAATCAATTGAGGAGAATTCTAGCCTCCTTCTCTTTCATGTTCGTATTTATTTTTGTGTTAATTGAATTGTTTTAACATGGTATCAGAGCTGATTTTATGGAACGAGGCTTAATCCCAAACACAGCTTTTGCGGATCCAACTCTGAAAAAAAATTTTGGAGTGATATTTTGCTTTCCGCTTCTGCAAAATCTGGTATTTTGACTTTCCTTCAGCTTATGCAATTTGGTATTTATGTTCTGTCTTTGCAATTGTTTTGGTATTTTGTCTACTGCAATTTGTGTTGTGTTTTAGAGTAATCGTATAATTTCGATAAGATATTTGTTGAGTATTTGTGATATTTGGTACTTTGTCTTTCGCTGCTTTTGCATTCTGGTTCTGTTTGTTTGTTAATTATGGCTACCAAAAAAGATGATTCGCTTTAGTCTGTGAGTGTAAGGTTGGACGAAAAGAATTATTCGTACTAGAGTTATGTAATGAGAAATTTCCTTAAGGGTAAAAAGATGTGGGGGTATGTTAGTGGAACTTATGTGATACCTAAGAATACTGAGGAGAGGGATGTTGTTTTGATAGATACATGGGAAGCAAACAATGCAAAGATCATTACTTGGATCAACAATTCTGTTGATCATTCCATAGGTACGCAGTTGGCGAAGTATGAGACAACAAAGGAGGTTTGAGATCATCTGCAAAGGTTATTCACGCAATCAAATTTTGCAAAACAATATTAATTAGAGAATGACATACAAGCTCTTCATCAGAAGAATATGAGTATTCAAGAGTTTTATTCTGCTATGACAGATCTTTGGGATCAATTGGCTCTTACAGAATCGGCAAAATTAAAGGCATGTGGTGCCTATATTGAGCGTAGAGAGTAACAATGTTTGGTATAGTTTTTAACAGCACTTTGCAGTGATTTTGAAGGACTTAGAGGTTCAATTCTGCATCGTTCTCCATTGTCTTTTGTTGACTCTATTGTTAGTAAGTTATTGGCTGAAGAAATACGTCTTCAGTTTTATTCTGAAAAGGAAATTCTTTCTGCTTCAAATCCTTCTGTACTAGTGGTACCCTCTAAGTCATCCTCTAATCATCAGAATAAGCCTTACACAAGAGTTGGCTTTGATGAGTGCAATTTCTGTAACCAGAAAGGTCATTGGAAGGCTTAGTGTCCCAAGTTGAAACAACAGAATCAAGCTTGGAAGCATGGTAGCCAGTCACAATCTAATGCTCATAGACCACCTCAGAGTTATAAACCACCATACCATAATATTGTAGCAGTAGCTTCATCAAGCTCTATCACCGATCCTAGTACTCTTGCTGAGCAATTTCAGAAGTTTCTCTCCTTACAGCCATAAACAATTTCTGCTTCTTCTTCCATAGGTCAGTTGCCTCATAACTCCTCAGGTATGTCACATTCTGAATGGGTCTTAGATTCTGGTGCTTCCCATCATATATCTCCAGATTCTTCATCTTTTACCTTTGCGTCCCCTTCATCCTCCATTCCTGTTATAACTGCTGATGGCACTCTCATGCCTTTAGTAGGTGTTGGTTCTGTTGTCACACCTCATTTGTCTCTACCTAATGTTTATCTTATTACGAACCTCAAATTGAATCTTGCTTCTGATGGTCAAATATGTGATTCTTGTGATTATTTAGTCATGTTTTCTGGTTCTTTTTGTTATGTACAGGATTTGCAAACTCAGAAGCTGATTGGGATAGGCCGTAGGGAGTATGGACTATATATTTTGGATGAGTTAAAAGTGCCAGTTGTCGTCCCCGCCGCTACTACTACTGTTGATTTGTCTTCCTTTCGTTTGAGTTCTTCATCTTCTAGTTTTTATTTATGGCATTCACGTTTAGGTCATGTCTCGTCTTCTCGTTTAAGATTTTTTGGCATCCACGGGAGCTTTAGGAAATTTGAAAACTTGTGATATTTCTGATTGTAGTGGATGAAAACTGGTAAAATTTTTCGCTTTACCTTTTAATCGAAGTATTTCTGTTTCTTCTTTACCTTTTGATTTGATTCATTCTGATGTATGGGAACCTTCTCCTATTGCCACAAAAGAAGGGTCTCGATATTATGTTTCATTTATTGATGATCATACTCGTTATTGTTGGGTTTATTTAATGAAACAACGTTCTGAATTCTATGAGATATATACAGCATTTCAAGCTCTTGTGAAAACTCAGCATTCTGCTGTAATCAAATGCTTTATGTGTGATTTGGGTGGGGAATACACTTCTAATAAATCAGTTGTTTGCCTTAGATGAAACCATTCACCAAACTTCATGTACAGATACTCCTGAGCAAAATAGTGTTGTTGAAAGAAAATAGAGGCACATTGTTGAAACTGCTCGTTCTCTCTTATTGTCTGCTTCTGTTCCTAGTGAGTTTTGGGGAGAAGTTGTCCTTACTGCTATAAGTTTGATTAATACAATCTCATCTTCTCATACTTCAGGTTTGTCTCCTTTTGAAAAGTTATATGGGCATGTTCCTGATTATTTCTCCTTTAGAGTTTTTTGTCGTACTTCTTTCGTTCTTCGTCCTCATCCAGAACGTAGTAATTTGTCCTCTCATTCTGCTATTTGTGTCTTTCCGGGTTATGGTGAAGGTAAAAAGGGGTATCGTTGTTTTGATCCAATAACTCATAAACTTTATGTGTCTCGTTATGTTGTCTTTCTTGAGCATATACCTTTCTTTTTTATTCCATCCACTACTCATAACTTGACATGACCTGATATTATTCGTATATATCCCTTTTTTAAGGATTCTGATAATATATCATCACAAGTTCCTAATACCTCAGATACCCTTTCTCATGTTCGACCAATTTGTACTCATCATCTTGCATGTACTAAACTTTATTCTCTAGCACACCTGAAGCTTCATTCTCATCTACAGCCCCCCAAACTTCATTTAAGATTGTGGATCCACCTCTACATCAATCCATACGCATTCATAAGTCTACAAAACTACTAGATTTTGCTTATTCTTGTTATTCTTCATCATTTATTTCCTTTGTAGCTTCTATTTATTGTCTCTCTGAGCCCTTTTCCTATAAAGAGGCAATTCTTGATCCTCTTTGGCAGCAAGCTATGGATGAGGAACTTTCTGCTTTTCATAAGACAGATACTTGGGACTTGGTTCCTCTACCTTTTGGTAAAAGTGTTGTTGGTTGTCGTTGGGTGTATAATATCAAGACTAACTCTAATGGGTCTATTGAGCGATACAAAGCTAGGTTGGTTGCAAAAGGATACTCTCTACAGTATGGTATGGATTATGAGGAGACATTTGCCCCTGTTGTAAAAATGACTACTATCCGTACTCTTATTGCTATAGCTTTGGTTCGTCAATAACATATCTCACAACTTGATGTTAAAAATGTCTTCTTGAATGGAGATCTTCAAGAAGAAGTTTATATGGCGCCTTCTCCTGGTGTTTCACATGACTTTGGGTATGTTTGTAAGCTCAAGAAAATGTTATATGGTCTCAAACAAGCACCTCGTGCTTGGTTTGAGAATTTTCTATTGTGCTCTCATCTCTTGGATTTGTTTCTAGTAGTCATGATTCTGCTCTTTTTATTAAGAGCTCTGATGCAGGTCATATCATTTTGTCCTTATATGTTGATGACATGATTATTACTGGTGATGATCTTGATGGTATCTTAGTTTTGAAGACATAGCTGGCTAGACAGTTTGAAATGAAGGATTTGGGTTCTCTTTGATATTTCCTAGGTATTGAGGTAGCTTACTCACCTAGAGGTTACCTTCTTTCTCAATCGAAATATATTGCAGATATTCTTGAGCGGGCTAAATTTACTGATAACAAGACTGCAGAAACTCTCACTACAGTTAACACAATATTCTTCTTCTAATGGTTTGTCTTTGACAGATCCTACTTTATATCATACTATTGTTGGGAGCTTGGTATATCTCACCATTACTCGTCCAGATATTGCATATATTGTTCATGTTATTAGTCAGTTTGTTGCTTCTCCTACTATTGTTCATTGGACAACTGTTCTTCGTATTTTACAATATCTTCGAGGTACAGTCTTTCATCCACCTCTTCCTTAAAGCTGTGTGCATACTCTGATGCTGATCATGGCAGTGATCCCACATATCGCAAATCGGTTACTGGTTTCTGTATCTTTTTAGGTGATTCTCTTATCTCTTGGAAGAAACAATCTATTGTTTCTCAATCATCAACCAAAGCAGAATATCGTGCTATGATATCTACTACCAAAGAGATTATTTGGTTATGTTGATTACTTGCGGATATGGGAGTTTCACTTTCTCATCCTACTCCTATGTATTATGACAACCAGAGTTCTATTCAGATGGCTCACAACTCAGTTTTTCATGAACGAACTAAGCACATTGAGATTGATTGTCATCTTACTCGTCATCATGCAAGCATGGCACCATTACTTTGCCTTTTGTTTCTTCTTCCTTGCAGATTGCAGATTGCAGATTTCTTTACCAAGTCGCATTCCATTTCTCATTTTCGTTTTCTAGTTGGCAAACTCTCGATGCTTGTAGTTGTCGTATCGTGAGTTTGAGGGGAGATATTGAATAATATATTTATCTTGTTTTATTTATTAAGGGTAGAATAGTATTTTCAGCTTAACCTATATATGAGCTCTTTGTATTTAGGTTAAAGCAAGAACAATAATACAAATCAATTGAGGAAAATTCTAGCCTCCTTCTCTTTAATGTTCGTATTTATTTTTGTGTTAATTGAATTGTTTTAACATGTACCATCAAATTTGATATCAATCTATGTAGAAGCAGCATCATATGTCACTGTTGAGGTTGGGGTCTAATTCTGAGTCAAAGCCTAAGTCATTCTTGTAGTTAAATCTTCAAGGATAGCAGTAACACCTTGTTGATTTTGTTCCACTAAATCTGTAGGTGTTGTCATCGTCTTCTATTTTTGTTGTTATTGTTACAATAGCAACTTTTATTAATTTAAAGGAAAAGAAAGAATGATTTTACATATCACTCTGATGTTAAGAAAAAATAGAATTTTGGAATCTTTCAATTTCACAATATATATATATATATATATACACACACACACACACACACATTAGATGCCATGCCCGCGCGATGCTGTGGGCTTGTGACATGCTTGTGCGTTGTTGTGGGTTTGTGGAAAAAGAATATATGGAGAAAAACTATTGCAATTCACAATATTTTCAAGGAAAAAAGTACAAAGCTAAATTCACAACCAGCTTAATATTAAAAAAATAAAATCGACAAAGATAATTTTGGAAAAAATTATAAAAAAACGAAAGGGAAAAAAACCAAGCAGTGAAACACTGTAGCAATCTATAGTGTTTCATGAGGAAATCTAAAGTTGTAATTCTCAACCAGCTCAATATTAAAAATAATAAAATCAATAAAGATAATTTTGAAAAAAATCATTAAAAAAAAATGTGGGGAACACTGTAGCAATCCACAGTGTTTTAAAGAACAAACTACGAAGCTAAATTCTCAACCAACTCAATATGAAAAAAAAATCTACAAAGAAAATTATAGAAAAAAAATCATACAAAAAGAAAAAAAAACCATGTGGTGAAACACTGTAGCAATCCATATTGTTTTTTTTAAAAAAAACTACAAAGCTAAATTCTCAACCAGCTCAATATTAAAAAAAAAATCGACAAAAACAATTCTGAAAAAAAAACACAAAAAAAATGAAAAAAAGAAGAAGACAATTTTGGGAAAAAAATAAAAAAAAATAGGAAAAAAAAAACATATGGGGAAAGTTAAAGCTAAATTCTCAACCATCTAAATATTAAAATCATTTAGGAAAACACTGTAGCAATCTATAGTGTTTTGTGAGGAAATATACAATTGTAATTCTCAACCAGCTCAATATTAAAAAAATAAAATTAACAAAGATAATTTTGAAAAATATCACAAAAAAAAAAACGAAAGGAAAAAAAACCATGCAGGGAAATACTGTAGCAATCTATAGTGTTTCATGAGGAAATCTACAGTTGTACTTTTCAACCAGCTCAATACTAAAAACAATAAAATCGATAAAGACAATTTTAAAAAAAATCATAACAAAAAAATCATGTGGGGAAACATTGAAGCAATCAACAATGTTTTAAAGAAAAAACTACAAAGCTAAATTTTCAACCAGCTCAATATGAAAAAAATAAATGACAATTTAAAAAAAGATTGATGAAAAAAGGCATATGGGAAAACACTGTAGCAAGGCAAAAATCATGTGGGGAAACACTATAGCAATCCACAGTGTTTTAAAGAGCTACAAAGTTAAATTCTCAATCAACTCAATATAAAAAAAAATGAAATCGACAAAGATGATTCTGAAAAAAACAAAAAAAAATCATTAAAAAAACCATGCGAGGAAACACTGTAGCAATCCACAATGTTTTAAAGAAAAAACCTATGAAGCTTAATTCTCAACCAGCTTAATATGAAAAAAATAAAATCGACAAAAAAAATTATGAAAAAAAATAAAACAAAATAAAAAAAGAAGAAGAAAATTTTGGAAAAAAAACAAAAAAAAGGAAAAAAAAAAACATGTGGGGAAAGCTAAAGCTAAATTCCTAACCAGCTCAATATTGAAAAAATAAATTCGACAAAGATAATTTAAAAAAAATAAACAAGTGGAGAAACACTGCAGCAAAACAAAAATCATGTGGGGGAAACACTATAGCAATCCACAGTGCTTTTTTTAAATTACGAAGCTAAATTTTCAACCAGTTCAATATTTAAAAAAATTAACAAAGATAATTTTAAAAAAAAATTAAAAAAAAAAAGAAGAAGAAGTGAATTTTGGGGGAAAAAAAAAGTAAAAAAAACGTAAGACAAAAAAAAAAGGGAAAATAAGCAAAAAAAAAAAACAAATACGTGGGGAAAGCTAACCTTTATCAAGCATATCACCATGACCGTCTACAGAACCAATCTTCACTTTTCGACATCCGTAACAGATATAATATAATAATAACTATGTGGAAAAAACAAAAAGGTTATGTGGGGAATGCAAAAAAAACAAAAGGTTGCGTGGGGAAAGCTACAGTGCTTTCCCCACGCGTTTTAGATTTTTTTTTAATATATATATATATATATATATATATATAGAGAGAGAGAGAGAGAGAGAGAGAGAGAGAGAGAGAGAGAGCAACACATACGTATACACTCTTAGCAAGTCAATACTATTTCCATAACAAATGAAATATGTGCAGCTATAATGTAAATCGAATACTAAAATCTCTCCTAAAAACTCTCAACTAAATCAATGTACAGCTGATGCCAACATACATTACTTGCAAAGCAAATTTAATGATGAGAAAGCGAGGGGAGAATAATTTGGAACTGGTATTTCTTAGCAGATTGAACTGAAAGGGGAAGGACATGGGGGAGCAGAAACTTGAACGATTCCTTCAAGCATTTGTGTGACTGTCCTCATAGAAGGTCTAAGAGAAGGATCCTCTTGTATGCACCAAATTGACACCATCACTAACGTCTCCAACGTCTTCATGTCATTTTTTGCCTCCTCGTCAGCCTTCACCAGCTCGTCTAATTTTCCTCCTTTATAGCAGTCATGGGCCCAGTCTGCTAGTATGATCTCCTCTTCTTTCTCATTTTCCATATCAAGGCTCTTTCTGCAACAAATGATCTCCAATAGCATGATCCCATAACTATAAACATCCACTTTTGCTGTAATTGGCATGTTCCTGAACCACTCTGGTGCGACATATCCTCGGGTCCCTCTAATAGCTGTATGTGTGCGTGTTTGTTCATTCATTAAGAGCTTTGCCAGTCCAAAGTCTGAGATTCTTGCTGTAAATGTGTCATCAAGGAGTATGTTTTGGGGCTTGATGTCGCAATGGATAATCTGTGTGCTACACTCCTCGTGCAAGTATGTAAGCGCACGTGCAATGCCGAATGCCATTTGAATGCGTTTGTTCCAGTCAGGTCTGGAAATTCCAAATAGGAAACCAGCTAAGGTGCCATTGCTCATAAACTCATAGACCAGAAGCCTGTTTGGCCCTTCATCACAGAATCCAAGCAATCTGACCAAATTCTTGTGGTGAGTCTTTGCTATCGCGCTTGCTTCTGTTTTGAATTCCTTCTCGCCTTCTTGCACCATCCTCTCCAACTTCTTAACTGCAACATAGTTTCTTGAACTCTGTGATGTTAAAAGTCCTTTATATACAGTTCCAAACGAACCTCGTCCAAGCTGCTCTTTAAATCCATCCGTGGCTTCTTTCAGGTCCTTGTACGTAAAACTGCGTAGATTTGTTTCCAGAATGCTAGATGATCTGGTAAGTTTCCTTCTTCTATGGTGTGGTTGGAGCAGAAACAGAGATACTGCTACTATAAATAGGAAAATAAGTAGTGCTGAGCTACCTAGAAGAATTGCTCCTGCCAGAAGTAAAGCTCTTTGATCCTTGTTCCCCGTATTTGACTTTCGCCGAGAGGGTTCGTCTAAAGAAACAGCAGATTTACTTACCTTAACTAGAGCCTTCCCATAGATACTATAGTCTTGCCTACCATTTGAAAGTGGCATTTTCTTCTTCCAACAGGTCCCCTCTTTGATGACAGCAACAACACAGTTACAATCAGAGAGGCACAATCGTCCACAGTCATCTTCATTTAGTGACTGCAATTGTTCGTAGTTTGATGAAGATGGCCAATATGTATTTGGCACCTCTTGCAGTGCATATAAATCCTCTGGCTTTGATTTTCCTTGCTCACAATTTGGCATTAAGTTCAGCTGGCAGCCACCGAACTCGTTGCTGGTATCGAAGAGGGAAAACCCAGGAAGGCATTCACAGATAGGCCTTCGGTTTGTGCCAAGTTTACAGTAGCTGTTATATCCACAAGGACCACCACCCAAGTCACCATTACTATCAGTACATATATTGTCCGGGACAGACCAAATAGCAACCCATGTCTGTCCCCATCTACCATTTGTTTGAGCCCTGGGATGAGCATACAGAGTAAAAGGTCCATCAACATCAAGCGTCGCCCTGTAAAAGTAATCTCCGGCTGGAGACTCTCTTCCCTTGGTGAGGTTAACAACACTTCTACTGTCTAGGAGAACATTGAGTTGACCTGACTTGTCAAAGACTAACTGATAGCCAGAATTCTGTGGTGAAGCACCATCAGAAGTATTGCTCTTAAAATAAGCCTCATATTCATAACCTGTTGGCAAGGCAAGTGTTTTGAGCAAAACACTCCCATCATTTGGTTGCAAGCGAAGCAGGAACCTTCCCTTAGAGTAGCTACTTTCCTTTAGCCGGGACGATAACTTTCCACCAACTTCAAGTATTTGAGTTGGCAGCATGGTATCACGGGGATCCTTGAAGGTTTCCCACAAAGACTTGGAACTATTATCTGTGAGAATAAAGTTGCCGTTGTTGAGTAGGGCAGCATAAGCAACTCCATCTACAGAAGATTGAGGCTTCCATATTTCTCGCCCTTGAGGACTAGTAAGTCTGAAACTACCATCAAGAGTAAGCTCAACCTTCGATCCTTCAGGTGCCATATCATCTCCGTTTGCATACCAAACTAATGTTTTCTCCGGTATTGTATCGAACCAGATGCCAAGCAAGAAAAGTTTTTGATTGTTGATTTGGTGGAATCCAAAAGCAAATTCACCAGAAGGGGACTTCCATGGAACTGATGTATCAGAAGCAATAAGGTATGAACCCGAAGTAACATTAGGAGGAGTTTGGGCAAACACAGAAGGTGTCAGAACAAGAAACAGCAAGAGGTTGAGGGTAGTCCTAAAACAAGGAAAAGCCATTTTTAGAGGAGTTTGGACTTAGCAATGTATCAGTTTGAAGAGCTAATGCAGAATACATATAGAAGAAGCTCTTGAGCTGAGACTTTTCTCCTGAACAGCTCATTACATAATGTTGTGAAGAAAACATAAACTGGTCTGTTAGAGCATTCAAAAGACAAATCGATAAAATAACATTTTGAATAGTATATATATAATTTTTTTAACTATGTATATTTTAATAAAATAAAACTTTTTGAAAAGTCAACTGTAGAATAATTATTTTTTTAATGATTTTGATTTTTTTTTCTACATTACTAGATTTAATTTTTGACGATTATATATCGAACAATAACTAATGTCTGGATTTTTCATCGAGAACAATAGTCAAGGCTTAATTTTTTACGAAACTATACAACCTTCTGGACAGCTAACTAATGTCTGGATATTGACCCCTGAATCTATGAAACTATACACTCTTTGTTCCTGACCAATGAATTGCCGGCAATACTACTTAATTAATTACGAAAAAACAAGGAAAGGCCCTAATAAGTTCTGAGAAAAAGCACAAACGATATCTCACTAGTTACATTTCCAGTACTGTCTCGGGGGGGAAAAAAGACAGTGAAAATAGAAATGAGATGTTTTATTTTACCTCTTATTTTAAAATGATTAAAATTCACTCAAAAACTAAATTCATTTTATTACGAGACAATAGTCAACACAAATGTGAAACCCAAATTTTTAGTCCAAATTCAATCTAAGTTAACCTGGGTATATAAAAAAAGATTGTAAGAGAATTGTTTTTCTCTATTTTAATTCTTGTAATTACCGTGACCCTCACCTCATTAAACCAAATATTTTAGTTTTTTATTTTAAGTTTTTTGAATTTAAAAAAGGTGAAAGTAATAAGTACGTGGTTCCCTCTCATATTACTTTCGATTATGGTTTGTTTATAGAATGATTAAAGAAGAGATTATGGTTTATAAAGACTTGAAGTTTATATTGTTAAGATTGATTCATGATTATTATGGGTTTAAGGTTAAGCCATTGATTTTAGGTGTGTTGTTAAAAATAAGAATTTGTAAATTGATTTGTTACAGGTTAAGAAATTTATTTCAAATTTGCTGGAAAATCTGGACAGAATGGTTTTGATGTTGAAGATGACAAAATTTTATTTTGGTCCTTGATTTATGAAAATTATAATTTAGTCCCTAAACTTTAGAAAATTATAATTTGACCCCTGAAACATATTTTGGAATTTTGGGAAGTATTCTTACGAGTTTAAGGATGATGAATATCAGTTTGATAATTGATTTATGTAATTTTCAGTTTAGTCCCTTAATTTTGGATATTTACAGTTTAGTCCTTGAACTTTGAAAAAATTACATTTGGTCCATGAAACGTAAATTAAGATTCTGGACAGAATTAAGGATGGATTATGGGTGAAATTTCAGTATGGTTATGTATTTTTGACATTTACAGTTTGATTATCCAATTCTAGTAAAATTATGTTTTGGTCCCTGATTTCTAAAAATTATCGTTTTAGTCCCTAAACTTAGGAGACTAAACCTTGTTTTCTTTTATGCATTGGAGTCTTTTATTTGTGTTGTTTTAAGTTGTTTTTTATTATATTTTGTATGTTGATTGTAGGTACTTCTAACAATCCTCAATAGGTTTTTCAGGTCTTTCATCTGATATTCCTTTTACTTCTATATTTTTCGAGTGAGTGAAATAATTTTTAATATGCATGTAGTATAAATAAGTATGTATGTTGATTATATGATGAGTATGACTAATTAATGTCTTCTATATTTATATTTGTTGTTTTTTTTTCTAAGTACTTATCTATTCTTGAATTTGCACTCGTATTATATTGAACTAAATGCTATTCAGTATGATATACATTGCTTTGATAATTATGTAATATATATTATGTCTTTATATAGTTCTTGTTAGTAACTTCATGCTAATGAATAGTAGCTAGTCTATGTGCACATAATATTTTGTATACCTGGCTGATGAGGGAGGCATTAGCCTGTGGCGACTGATCCTCCCACAGTGAACACCTTCGGGTGTCATCCAGTCCCTGACATGTATTCTACTACTTTATGATAAGTATGTATATGTATATCAAGATAAATCTACTTGCAAACTATTAATATCTAAAATGTATATTAAATGTTATTCCCTCACCGAGTTGGTTGAACTCACCCGTCATTTTTTAATATTATGTTAGGTTCTTAGTTTCTGTTAGCAGGTGTACTTTGTCAAGTATTCCTACTCCTTTAGTTTTGGTCGGTATATCTTACTTGTTTCGCGAAGCTTTTTTTTTTTTAGTTTTGATTTGATGTCTTAGACACTCCACTATTACCCTGTTTTAATTAAGTTTGGATTTTGACAATGTAATCAGTATTGTAAATTATTGTTTTTGTTTTAATTACTGATGAGAAGTTTTGAACTATCATTTAGTTTCATTACTTTTGAATAATATAATATTTTGGGAGATTATGAAATGTTGTGTATTTTTAAATAACTTATTCTTTTGATATGTTCGTTTAGAGGCTTAGTGTAAGTGGGGTGTCCTTACAATACCACTCCTGCGTTGCCGATCATGAATCCGGAATTCAGACTGTGACAGCAAACGCATGCAACTGCCATTAAAAAGGTGTTTGGGAGTGTAGTTGCGATTGCTTTTCAAAATATTTTTCATTCGAAAAAGCATCAAAATAATATTTAAAAAAAAATTATTTTTGACATCAACACATCAAAATGATCTGAAAACACCAAAAAGATATTAATTTGAAGCAAAGAAAAAAATTAAAAAAAATTAAATTTTTTTCAAAAACGATTTTAAAACGCAAAAATAGACAGGAACTAAGTAGTTATTGGCCAAATCCAACATTGTTGAAAACCATGTATGAGATGCATCTGGATGCTGGATGCTGGATGCTGGCTGCAGCACACTTGAAGAAGAGATCATTTCAATCTGTGCTGGCTAGGATTGCAACTATATATGGCATTTGGAAGCAGTGGAATCAGAGAGTTCATGGCAGCAATACTTTTATCTCCTGAAAGTTTGATCAAAGAGTATCTGTCAAATGGTATCATACAGAATGTACTAAACTAAGATTGTTAGAATTAAGCCTTCTTTATTGACCTTTTAAAAATGATTGTTTTAATCTTAAGGAGTTTATGGTTTCTTTCCAAATCCAAACCCCTCATTTTCTTTCTTTTTCTTCACCCTGTCGCACGTGTGCAGCGTCGCAGCGATCATCCTCTCTCAGGTATCGTTGTCTATCTGGAAAATATGAGGAGACAAGAAATTCTTGTCTTTTATCAGGGAAAAATAAAATGGGAGTCACCACCTAGTTTTTGGTTACTAGGAACCCTAATTGGTCTCAAAGATCAGGTATGGAGACTGGTTGCGTAAAAGAAAGGTATTAGCACCCCAAATACGTCCTACCTAAGGTAAGCTGCATTGTTTAATTGTCTGAGATATGCTAAGGTTTCATTGTATTTCTAATTGTAGGTCTATCTACGGTTTAAGAAAAGTTCTTCTCGGTGAAGAGGTCCTTATCTTATCGGGTAAAGTCTAACATTTCTAATGTCTATAAAAGAACTCTTTTTTTAATATCAGGAATACGTTTTACGTATAAATTCATAATCTCAGAAATTAAAACAAAACAAAATATTTTTTTTGGATTTTTTGCAATATTAGCCAAGTTCTCGTGACTTTAATAAACTGGTTATTAAAGCCAAAATGCATGCTAAAATATATTGTTTGAAGTTTTCTTTGTTGTATGAAAATACAATATGATTTTTTAGCTTTGAGAGACTTGGTCGTATGCATGAAAACAAAAAAAATATTTTTTTTAATTTTCAATGTTTTGACGAAAACCAAGTATTTTAATATTAGATTTGTATCTTTACGATATAAAAACACAAATTCATATTAAGCGAATTTCAGTAGAAAAAATACGCGGGAAAAATCAAAAAAAATTTGAAATGATTTTTTTCTTTTGGACTGGGCCGGACCCAAAAAGAAATCGGGTCGGGACCGACCCAAATAAATTAAACACTACCTTATATTGGGCTAGACTCAGCCCACCGCGTGGGCTGGGCTGATGATCCAACCCGTAGCCACCATGGTTGGTAACTGTGCTCACACGCACAGTGACCAATCAATTATAATTAGCCGGTCACTATGCTCGTGCACAGTAACCGGTTAATTATTTTGCTTGCTTGCAGAAACGTGCACAGTGCACGTTCTGCATGCAAGCAAATAACGAAGAAACAGAGACGAGGGGAGGGTGTTACCTGGAACAGAAGACTTTGGGTAGATAAGCTGGCGAGGGTTTATGGTGGCGGTCGGGCGTTGATCCCAGGCGGCGCTGCTGCTGTTTCAAACGGCGGAGAGATAGACCAGAGAGTGAGAGGTCACTGTTCTTCCCTTCTCTCTGTTTTCTTCCCTTTTTCCTGCTATACTTCCCTCTTTTCCTTGTTCCTCTCTTTATCAATAAATGATCCCCTTATTTCCTTCTATCTGTTCTTCCCGAACGTAAAAAATAAAGTGCCCCTCTACCTTCTGTTTCCCACTGTTCGTCTCTGTTCTCTCTCCTTTCTCCCTACTGTCTCTTTCGTTCTTTTTTTTTTCTTCTCCTCTCCCCCTTCTGTTCTCACCTTCCTCTCCCTTTTTTTCTCTTCTTCTTCTTCAAAATCCCTTCCCCCCCAGTTTTTTTTTTCTGTTTTCAACTACTCAAAACACCCGGCCCTCTTTTGTTTTCTCCACTGTTTCTTTCCCTTCTTTCCCTCTGTTTCGGCTTCTCTCTTCTAAAAAAACTCCCTCTGTTTTTCCCTATTTTCCCCCTGTTTCGGGTTCTCTCTTCTCTCCACCCAAAATCCTCCTTTTTTTTTTTTTGTTTTTCTTCCTCTGTTTGGTCTGGTTTCTTCCCCTCTCAAACCGTCCCTTGTTTCTTTCTCTCCATTCTCTTTCTCTCGGTCTCTTCCTCCTCCACTCAAAAAAAAAAAACCCCTTTCTGTATTTATAGGCGCACAAAGAGAGGGGCACCTTACCCCTGTCACGGAGCAGGGTAAGGTGGCTACCCTGCCACTGTCTTGGCGCAGGGTAGGGGCGAAGCATGGCTGTCCACAAGGCAAGGCTCTCATGGTTTTTCATCATGGTGGCAAGGTATGTGTGGGTATGGGTCGTGCCAGGTTCCTGGGCAAGTGGGGTGGAGAGAGAGGGAGCAGTGTTGCAGAGGAACAAAATTCTTCTTCCCCTGCCTCTGCGTGTGCAGGGGAAGAAGAAGCACAGTGCCGTTCAAAACGGCACTGTTTCGTGCTCTTCCCTTTTTTTTTTGAAGGAAACGCCGGTGTTTTGACAAAAACACGCCGTTTCATTTAAAAAAAAGGGCACCAAAACGCTATTTTTCAAAACAATCCCTCTATTCGTGCGCTTTTTTCAGTTTGGTTCTTGGTTTCGAATTTCTTCAATCAAGTCCCTAATTGGCCATTAAACTTCAATATTTATGCAATTAAGCCCTTGATTTGACCAAATTAGCTTTTAAAAATTAAAATTTGACCCCAGCACTTTAATTTCTTCAAATTAAAGCCCAAATTGACTTCAGAATCAATTTTTCTTACAATCAAACCTTCCATAAATTCAATTAAACCTTCAATAAATTCAATTGAGTCCATAAACATCTGATTTTGGACTTTTCTTCCTCAAATTGAATTTTCTTCATCAATAGAGCTCTCACCAGTCAACGATATACTGTCAAATTCCCATCTTTGTATTTTTGAACCTCCTCAACCAATTTTTGACCATTTTCTGGGCGCCCTAACATCTTCTTTTCACTGCTATTATTTTTTTGATATATTTTTTAATTGATTTTTTTCTTTTCTTTTTTTTTTATGCGGGGACCCAAAAATAGGCTATAACAGATGCTCTCTCTTTACAATACTTACAGAATGTACAAAACTAAGATTGTTAGAATTAAGCCTACTGTATTGACCTTGTAAAAATGATTGTTTTAATCTTCAGGAGTTTATGGTTTCTTTCCAAATCCAAACCCCTCCTTTTGTTTCTTTTTCTTCACTCAAAGAATCTCATTTTTAATTTTTATTCTATTTTTATGACACCAACATCCTGTCAGTACATGAACTCTAAATTAGCTAGAAGTTGCGTATTGATTTCTTATGGCAAGAACAGAAGCTAAAATATCACATGATCTCAACATAAATTTAGTGGGTGATGGTATTAGATAGCACGGTAGAAATTATTTTTTAAAATATTTTTTTTTAGAAATACATTAAAATAATATATTTTTTATTTTTTAAAATTTATTTTTAATATTAGCACATTAAAACAATATAAAAACACTAAAAAACTTAATTTAAAACAAAAATAAAAATCAAATTTTAACGAAAATCAAACAAAACTTTAATTACAAACCCATGCACTCCACACTTAGCTCGAAAACAGTACACAATAGAAATGAGGGCAACCGAAATGGGAGTGGGAGACGAAGGTTTTCAGACGACTGCAGCATTTTATCAAGTACAAGCATTCTGCCTTTATACCCCTACCTTTCTAATGCAGCCATTATTGTATCTATGCAAACTAAGAGCAAATAATGATTTATTCCCCAAGTTTTTCACCGAAATAATAATTAATCCGTCTATTTTCATTACCACAACTCGATAAAAGCTGTGTTAGTTTTCTAGAAAATAGCCGCTTAGGTTTCTTTCAATTAATATATAGACAAAAATATTTTGGAAAGAAAAGTAACTAATTATTTTGCTAAAAAAAAACAGAATAAATAATAATTTACTCAAAAACTAAATACATCCTTTTAATAAAAACATCAAGGAGCAAAACGTTTGTCTCCATGTGTCTGTGTAGGACCATTAAGCATAGCATTCTGGTTTCCTGACCTGCCAACTTCCCTCCATGCAACTTCATTAACTTGAAATGCAAACCTAGGTTATGACCACAAGGAACTATCGGCCAAATCCACCACTGAAAACTAGCCACTCGAAGAGGTTAGTCCTTCCTCTGCATATTCAGTCTCATAACTGAAGCAATCCCATTTTGCACACGAAAGAGTAAAAATAAAATCTGACAGCTTGCAACAGGCCAAACAATAGCAACAAAGGCAAGCAACAAAAGAACTGACAAGAACATTTTTCACCCAACAATTGAGACATGCAGAAAAGTATATATTTGTAGTTTGCCTCTAATCCAGAGAACATGTTCAAATGCTTTATAGAAAAATGTGAATCTACAAACAGAAGCGCTCAATACAACAAACAAGCCCAGAAAGCCATATATTTCTCACTTTTCCCTGTATTTATCTCTTAGGAAAAACATAATGGTTCTAATGTAAGTATACCTTCTTATATAGCTTCACAAATGACTTGAGCTAGAAACCAGCCCATCCAGCAGGTTGAGTAGCTGGCTTGCTCTCCATAATCTTTGACCCACCTGAGTGTGCTTCAGTATTAGACCCTGAAATTTGAGAGCTGGCAGCAGGTACAGCTGTAAAACTCTCCGATCCAAAACCCCACGAATCAATATTAGATGTTAATTCAGCAGCCTGCTTATTCTGGTGTGCGTTTCTGGTTCTAACAGACTGTGGACTGTTGCCTTTTGAAACAGGCTTCTGCCGTGACTTGTTATCATCTGCAAATGCTTGCCATGACTTTGACTCTGGGCTTGGGGTACTCCAGTCAGATTTTTCTTGCTGGGATGAGATTAAATATTGTAAAAAAAAAGAAGACAAATGGATCTCTATAACAACTACAATGGTGAAAACATCAATGAAAATAATACCGGAGGACTTGCAGATGGTTGAATTCTAGATGAGGCTTGATATTTATTCGGCGAAGGAGTTCTTGCGGCTAGTGTTTGCTTGAGCTCCTGTATCTCCTGTCTCTGAGATCGACAAATGGCAGATAGCTTTTCAAATTTCGAAGTTATTTCGGCCTTCTCAGAGTTTACCTGCTTCAGCTGCTCTTTAAGCCTCTCTATTTCAGCCTCTAGTGCTTCTTCTTTTCCTTCTTTGTCATTGCTAACTCTTGAGTTGAGCTTATTGCTATCAAATTCAGCAACAAAAGTACTAAAAGCCTCATCTTGAAATAAATGAGTAGCAGCCGGTTTTGATGCTTTTGGCCTCTCCATGCCATGATCCATATCTTTCTGAGAGAAAGTTAATTCAAAGTCCTTGGAAGCACCATCCTCAGGCACATGTGATTTATTATGCACATTCCTCCTACCAGCCACAATGTTATGTACATTTTCCTGCTTTGCAGGGCTAGCGTTTTTGGGAAAACTGCGATTCTCTGACTGATTCCTATCTTGTTGTGATGTGTTATGGCTAGGTTCTTCATCAAATTTAGGTCTGCTCTTGTCTTCGACAAACAGTGAATCCTTTGCGTGAGGCGTTGACCAGAAAGCACCAAGCTGTCCCCCACCTCCCCCACCCCCAGATGAAGGAGGAGGTGGTGGACTTCTTTGAGGCATTGGAGGCGACCTATTTGCAGCTTTTGCAATACCTATTATATTAATCATTTCCACATTTAGCAAGGTCTAAACCAAAAACAATTTGGCTATTCAATTAAAAAAACATCTAAAACTTTTCAAATTTACTCAAATGTAGTAACCAAGATATCGTATATTTTAAAATTCAAAAGTTCAGAATGAATTCAACCAAGTTCAGAACTGATACTTAATTTCATATCAGATAACTCAATCAGGGAAAGGATAACTCTACAGAAAAACAAAACTTTGATTTATCCATGGGAAATGCCCTCACCTCCATGTATACCAGCAGATTGCATTTCAGGTGGTCCGTCAGGCAATGACTTCTGCATATTAACTGGTAGCTGCTCATTAACACGAAACCATACCTGCTTCCATGGGAAAATCCCAGGATCAGTAAGCAGAATGTTAGAATCTCTGCACCAGAAACTTCCATGGATGTAGATGATCTAAAACTAACCTAAGTTTATGGAGATGAATATCCAATCAAGCAAAGCGCTTGCCTGCGTGATGTCTGGTCGGTCATCTGGTGATGCTTGAAGCATGTCTCTGATCAAGTCTGTCACTGGCGAGCTGTATTTGGGTAAATCTGGAATGCGATAGTTCCCATTTAATATTTGCAGCTTTGATTCTCCGTCAAATGCACTCTTGAAGTAGCATATGCGATAGAGCAGACATCCAAGAGCCTGTGTAACGGCAGAGCAACTTTGGATCAGTTGGGAAGGGAAAATTTAAAGGTTACCAAATTTCAATAGAAATATAAGGTCCAATCCACTTACCCATATGTCTACCTTCTCATTTATAAGATCTCTCCGCAACAGATCCCACATCTAAGTCAAGAAAAGGAGGAAAGACATAAATCAAACACTTAAAACACAAAATTTCAGAAATTTTTGTTTCAAAGCACAGATCTCCTTCAACCTCAGGGGCTCTATAGGCAGGTGTTGTGTGCTTCCGAATGTTGTCTTCTTCAATACCCATTTCTTCAGGCTTCTCAAAGCGTTTATGATTTGTAGAGGTGCTCCCAAAATCACATAATTTCCACAATCCATCAGGCCCCAGCAAAAGATTCTCAGCTTTCAAATCTCTGAAAATTGTGAAGAGTGAACTGGTTGCTAAAAACTTACTTAGCATTATCAAATAAGGTAACTTGGAAAGGGGTGAATATTATTAATACAGGATACTTCGATAAAATATTAAAATCTCAAACTAAGGCTTGTTGAGTTCAATGAGTTTATCAAAATTTAGATTACATTCCCAGTTTCTCAGGTTATAAGAACACAGACACAAGTAATAAAATATGGTCAGCCTCGGAGATTGCACTCTCATATCTACAAGTATTTAAAATCAAATTTACTTAATCCACATTAAGCTAATGGATACCAGAGTGCCAACTACAAACAAAGTGTCCACCCAATACAGCCAGAAACAGCAATAGCTACCATTGGTGCAACCATCGGTGCAAGAGAACAATATAAAGTGGAATGCAGATTCTCTAAAGACTAAATATTTTTGGAAAGACGAATTCACACTAACAGACATTAAAATTAAATATCTTAGAACTTTACCGGTGAGCGATTGGCAGAGATTGAGAGTGCATAGCAAAAACAGCATTGCAGACATCTCTAAATATGGAAAGGACTTGTTTCTCCTCAAAATATGCTGCTCCCCTGCTCTCCAGCACATTAACCAGAGATTTTTCGCAAAATTCCATTACAAGGAGTGCTTCCTTTGTTCTTCCCATATCTAAGATGGTATGTGCATAAAGTGTAACAACATTAGGATGCCCTTTGAGCGCCTTCATCACATTGATCTCCTTCATCACCAAGTCTGACAATTCTTCATCATTGTATATCATGTGCTTTAAAGCGTATTGCTTTGATGCATGCACAGCATCTCGAGCTAAATATACACAGGAAAATCCTCCCTCCGCAATGGCATTTCGAACATGAATCTTAAGATTGCCAACATCAACATAGCGACCTTCAAGGCCAGCTGGTTCTTTTTGAGTAAAATGTTTGAACCTCCACATGTTCAATAAAAAAGAGCAAGAAAAAACACTGCACACATTTATAAGAAAAAAGAAATTAGAATTTAACATTTATATAGTGTGAAAACCAAATATAAGCGATCCAAAACAAAGTGCATGATTGTTGTTTGAGAAACAGCATTAAAGCCACAGAATTTCTAAAGATAAGAATAAACCAAAAGACCATGAACTTCTAAGCATAATCCACACATATAACTCCAATCATGCTGTGAGGCATTTCTAATGTCTGCAGACAGACACTTCCAGCTCAACCACAGTAGTTCAATTCAAAATTACATGGCTAGACCACCACAGAAAACACTCAATGAGTATTATGGTAATGGCTAGACCACCACAGAAAACACTCAAGCATAATCCACACGTATGATTTAATTCAAAATTACATGGCGAGCGTGTGTAAATTTGAAATCAACTGTTTACACAGACCATGTTGCCTAAAAAATATTTGAGATGACAACCATATTAAAATTGATGTTAGCACTAGTTGATACAAATATAGTTTTTCCACGAGGTAATTCTCATGCTTACACAGCGCCACTCTCAGCTCAACCACAGTAGTTCATTTCAAAATTACATGGCTACACCACCACACAAAACCCACAATGAAAACGAAAAAAAAACAAGATGCCAACGACGTTACATTGATGATAGTACTAGTTAAGTTGAATAGATTGAGTTGACTAAAGAAAAGAAGCAAACCCATTGATAGATAATTAAGCAAAACAATGACATGCATTTTTAATTTATTCAAATGATCATCACCATCACATTAATCATAAAGGTCCAATTTCTGCATAATTCATGATTGAGTACACAATTAAGAAAAATACAATCTTTCAATATTGATCCCACAAAGACACATACATGCCATTGTTTAAGATCCAACAGTATAACTCTCAAGCTCCAACTCACTAAAAATTAAATCATACGTAAATCATGTACTAGAAAATGGATCTGATATATCCCAATTCAAGATCTGCCATTCAACTCTCAAAAAAGCACATATCACTTTACACAAGATCGATCCATTTACCCAATTATAAATCAAAGATCTCAAGCCCTATACTGCTAAGAAAATATTTCGAAAGAAAAAAACACTACACATCAACGAATAAAACAGAAAAAAGAAACCCAGAAAAGAAAAGAATGTACCTGAGAGAATCAGATAAGATTGTTAAAGAATATTAGCTTAAACTGACTCTCTCAACTTAAAGATCTGAGACTTTTCCTTCTTGGATCTCAAAACATAAGAAACATAATTTCTTTTTTCTTTTTTGGAATTTTGAGAGAGAGTAGACGGAAAAAGGGCAGCTAAGGCTAGCCTTTGGAGGGGTATTTAAATAGAGAAAAAAGAGATGTGTAGATACAGAAATAAGTGTGTGTGTGTGTGTGTGTGTGTGTGTGATGGTGGTGGTGAATGGTTGTGGGCGGAGAATTTGACTGAAGCTTTCGGGTTATTAGGAGTGCGTAAACGTGACTTGCCCGCTAATGTGAATATGGTGGTATTTGCTTTCATGTTGGAGTTAACGATAATTTAGCCACTATAATTTATCAATATTAACTAATTAGTCCCCGTCATTTCTTATGAACATTATGAGCTTTATCTTATAGACATTGTTATTAATCTCAAGCTAACCCGACGGATTAACTCGGTAATTCATTGACTTCAAGACTTTGCTCAAACTAGATTTTATATCAAACTAGATTGGGAGCTAAAACTCGATCAAGTAAGCTTGATAAGTCAACTTATTATATTGTTGACATGAAAAAAACTCGGATTGATTTTTAAAAAACTCTAAAATTATTTTGATTTTTTCTTTAAAAAAACTGAAACAACATGATTTTAAATTGATTTAGTTTGACATGTCCATCAAATAATGAACTAGATCAGGTTTTTAACTATGTTTTTATAATACTCTCTTTTCTAATTCATGAAACCATTTTGAAATATCTTTTCTTTTTTGAAATTGAAAAGCATAGTAGTAAAACAATCAATTTATTGATATTGAAAAACTCAAAAGTATTTCTATCATCTTTTAAATGGTGTTTATGGGTATCTTTATTCCAAACTTGCAATTTTCTTCTAATGAAAAAGAAAAGGAAATAAATTGGAAAGGCATAGAATTGACAAAGGGACTAGATAATAAGCGAATTTAAGAATAAAGGGACAATATAAAAAAAAACACCATAATGATTAGTTAACTAGGTTTGGTAAACTTCAAGGACTAGAACTCACTCTTCATGCTCCTACTTCTTTAAGACACATGGCTCGTGTTTTTGGGTTGCAAGTTAGATTGTCAATTTTAACGTTGAGTACAACGATGATCAATGATTGTTAAGTATTGTGATATTAATGATTTAAACGTTAATTTGGAGCAATGTGGTCTTGGTGATTAATTAAAGTTCATGGAGGAGATTACAATTAAGCAAATTAATTTGCTTTAAGAATTACAACTATGCAACTTAATCGAGGATGGCTATATTATGGATCCGTAAAAGAAAAGAAATTATTGGGCTTGGGCTATAACTAGTAATACTTATTTAATATAAAAAATATATATAAAAAAAATTAAAATTTTTTTTTCTGAATATATAAAAATATTTTTATCACCCTTTTAATATTTTTTTTTGGTTGGTTATCTTTGACACCTGCTGGATCCTGAATTCCTTAGCTAACCGATGTGATACTTTTGGTTCTTTCTCTAGGTAGTTGTCTCCCTATATTTTTTGATGAATGGAAGCATGTTTCTTTTTGTTTCAGATTTTGTATATGTGTATATATGACTTGCCAGCTTCCAGCCCTGTTTTATTTTGATTTATTATATTTTTATATTTCATCAAAAAAATTAATTATTGATAGTTATAATCCGAGTAAAGTAATGTATGTTTTAAATTCCTTTCTTTTGTTAATTTTTAGCACATATTTATGTTCATAATTATAATAAAAAAAAAGCTCTATTATTTATATTGTTGGCAAGTAAATCTTAGAGGGGTAAAAGTCACTCCCCCATTCCCATTGGGATAGGTGGGTGTGGTAACACCTAAACCCAACTTGTCGGCACATTCCTACTACCTAACAAGAATCTATTTTATCATTGCCGATAAAAAGTAATTATTTTTTTATAGTAAAGTATCTATTTATGATTTTATTAATAAAGAGCACTTGTTCATGACGGATGATTCTCAAGAACACTTCATTGTTGCTGTCGTTGAACAATGACATGGAAAGTGTGACCATTGAGAATAAAGTATGAATTCATACTTTATAATATACATATATTACTCGATGTTGGAGAATCAAAGCATTCTCCATCCATCTAATTTGATCTGTGATGTAATCTTTTCCTAACTCTGTTTTTTTCCAATGTTATTATTAAACTGGTAAAATTTATGGCGTTGATTAGAATCTAGTTAATTCATTTTTTGTTAAAAAATTAATTTAAAGTTAATTTATTTTGATTCAACCGCAACAATCAAAATTCAATTCAACTTTAAAAAAATAATTCAAAACATTGTTACAATCATAGTTTTTAGACCCGGCTCGGTCCAAGGCTCGGGTTCCGGATTTTGACCGGGTCGTCCGGGTCATTTTAAAAAAAAAAATCAAAACGACGTCGTTTTAGTTAAAAAAACAAAAGTCAATGAGTTACAATCGAGTTTTTGACCGGGTCTTGCCGGGTCAACCCATTGATGTAAATTCGAAGCAATTAACTCAATTCATCAATGTATTTTTTTTACACTTCTAATCGCTTCTAATTTATCTTTAAATGAAGAATCATTCTTCAATATATCATTATATCAAATATTCATACCCAACTCCTCCTTGATTTTGGAAACAAGCTGAGTTTTTATTCTACATGGTTATGTTTTATAAAATAAATTTGAGGAAATATATTTCACAAGGGGTTGTTTGCTTGATGAGCAATGGCACGAACTCAAATTGTAAATAGCCCATTTTTGTAAGGATGTAATTCTTTGTTGGGTAGACTATATTCTTGCTCTTACAGGGATTCATCAATATTCCATTTCCACCTCCGTAGTTTTAGATTTTCTTATTTGACCCCTGTAATTTTTAGGAAGCTAACATTTTTCGTAATCTCTTTTATTCTACTTACTTTTTACTTATTTTTCCTCTGAATTTCCCATATATTTTATAATATATCATTAAAATACTTACAAACCTAAAAGAAACTCAAACCCAAAATTCAAAAAATAGCATATTTAATTACTAGGGGTAACATTGGAACTTCTTAGAAACTAGAAGGGTAAAATTAAGAACCTTTATGAGATGCAAATGGAATATTGATGCATCAATAGGGATGAAATTGTAGTTTACCCTTGATTGTTTGTCTCCACAGATAAATTCTCTCTCTGAGTTATAAACCCTAAAAGCCTCCTCCTGATTCGTAAACCCTACTGCTCCAGCTCTACAGCACTCCCCACAATCTTCTCTCTCCCTCTTTGTCCCTTTGTAATGGAGAAGCAGCAACAAGAGGAGGAGCCATTGTCATTAAACTCAGACCTTAAAAAACAAGAAACTGTATTATGTGAAGAATGCAAAGAAAAACCATCAAAATACAAATGCCCAGGTTGCTCTGTACGCTCTTGCAGCCTCGATTGTGTCAAAGCTCACAAGCAACGCGCTTCCTGTTCTGGAAAACGAAGCCAGACCCACTTTGTCCCTCTATCTCAATTCGATGACAATCTCCTCTTGTCCGGTACTTCTCTTTCTCTCCCTGTTTCTCTTTGTTCAATGAAAGAATGCTTTTTGAGTCTAGTTTGTGGTCGAATTGTAAATTTTCCATGTTGGGATGGGTTCTTTTCTTGAGTTTTTTTTTTGGATGAATGGTTTCTTGGTGTTTTTCAACTTTGGGTTATAGTATTGAGAATTGTGGATTCTATTTGATTATTCTACTTTGGAGCTCCTTTTGCAAGTTTGGTGCTTTTTTTAGCTTGTTTGATCAGGCGAATTGTTTGGATGGAAATTTACACATTCTGATGCTACCTGCTATAGATTATAATTTGCTTGAGGAAATCAAGAGGGTTGCTGATTCTGCTCGGAGGACGAGAACTAAATTGCACCCACATCCTCCTTATTCTAGATTTCCACCTCACCGTCAAGACCTTAAACGTGCTGCTGCAAGACGGAGAACAAAGCTCCTTTTCCTTCCAAGTGGAATGTCAAAGAGGGAAAAGAACCAGACTCAATACGACCCAAGGTTCGTTTGGTGAAAGCTTATCCTTTTGGAATCTTGCTGATATTTATTCGTAACTTAGCCTGTTTGAATTTGGCTTTCAATGGTTTTATCTGGTGATCTTCTGGGATTTGATATTCTGTCGTGTGAAAATTTTGGTTCCATATTGCCATGTTTTTATGTTATCTTGATGTTATATAAATTTTCGAGCTGAGTTATTTTTCTCAAATAAATAGCTGCATTTTTACCATTGAGTACCCAGAGGTTCTTTTGGAGCTAAAGCTCACCAACTTTAGTTGCTTTTTTCTTTCATGTTATTTCTCAATTTTCAGGCTGAAGTGAGAAATAACATTGCATTCGAACTTTGAAATCTGATTTTTGTCTTTTATAGGAAAATAAATATTGAAAAGTTGAAGCTATTGAAGCTACCAACCAAATAGGACCTTTGTCTATTGAAGCTACTGGTTTGAAGAGTTGTATATTTTGACCTGGATTTAATAATTAACCATTATTACTTTCTGATCATTTGTTTCAGGAAGAAATCCATCTCTTGGACAATTGAGTGGCGGTTTCACTCAACTGATGTTGTTTTACATGACCACGGGTAAGGTGTCTGACCATCTTTAATGAGAACTCTCCTCTTTGGTAGTCTTCTGCTGTTTATATCAAGGATGAGCACGGTCCATAAAGAACTAAGGCATTTAATTTTTGATACAGAGTACATGAAGACACCGAACTTTTCTCTGTAATTGAGAAGCATTTGAAACCTGGACCATGGAACCATCCATTAAGGCAATTTTGTGATCAGCCTTTGGACTCCCTCAAGTTTTTTATCCGCAAGTATCCAAAGGTATTCTCAATTAATACTAGCTCCTGGTTATGTGTGTAGATGTGAACGCTTTTCTATACAAGAATTGATATACTTATCTGTTCTTTTATTTTCTCATGTTCTACGGTATTTTTATGGTGTGATTATTTAAGCAACCCGTTATGAAAGATTGTTTTAGTTTGAATGGGTTTAACCCCCTTTCCTCTTTTTTCAAAATAAATTGAAATTGTGTGAGGAAGATGATTTATTTTAACTGTGAAATTTTGTTTCACCATGTCAAATGTCGACCCAATGTTTCACATTCAAGTTTCTTTTTTTTTTCAGGGACCCAAGTCAACTTTCTGTGAGATTAACACTAAGGCCTCTTTAAGGCAGCAATTAGCCAATGTAGTTATCATGGAACACCCTGTCATTCATGTTTTCCTTCCATCACACAAGTATGATTTTGACGTTGTCAAAGATGTTCGTCTTGTCAATCATAGATTGGATGCTAAGAATTCTGCCAGCAATGATTGCCCAAGTCCAAAAGGCATTGTCTTTAGGGAAGAGCAAATAGAAGATGAAGCCAATATTTGCTCTTTTGATCCCCAAGTTTATGATTTGATGAAAAATGAAATTTTGAGTCCGTCAAATCAAATCTGTCATCATAACGCATCTGTGAAAGCATTAGAAAACATATTTGATGACTCTTTGGCTGTGAGAGAAGCAGCAGCTAATGGTGTGCATTCCAGCTCCAAGAGCGAAGGGACTTTTGAGAATATGGAATTTGACTTTGATCAAGGTTTGATGGATGCATATTCAGATCTCATTGCACAAATTAATCCTGATGACTTTCTTGATTTAGAGGGTGTGTTTTCCAAGGAAGAAGAAGATAGGAATGATCATTTTGGTTCCATGGGGACTTTTTCAGTGGAAGAGGAATTGGAAGAGGGGGAGATTGCAGAATAATTGATTCTGGATTCAAATTTAAATTCCACAAGCAAACTGTAAAAGGAGCACCTGCCAAGATTTCCTCGTCTAGCTGGAGTTAATTTTCACTGCCATTAACCTTTGATGGTTGCAGCTTATCTGTCAAAAGGGCACAGTTTGTTTGATTCTATGGCATAACTCGGAGACAAGATAATACGTGTTTTTCTTCATATGACACATAAAGAGGCCGTTTAATTGGTGCATTGGATCTTGTCACCAGTCATAGCAATAAGATTTTATCAGACTGACAGGGCTATCCCATGCTTGTTTTCTTTTTCCCTACTTCTGAAAGTGCCTGTCTTCCTGATCCACATACAAGCTGCGCCATTAATAAACTAAGATTGTGCATCTTGGGTCGGGTTTTGAGCTTTTATGTTTTGATAGTCAAAACTCCATGGTAAAAATAATTTTGTTTGTCAATTTATATTTATTTGGATATGATTTCTGCATGTACTTGACTGGTTGGAGATATAGTAGTATACTAGTAAATTGAGCACTGCATGGTGTTTTAGAATTTGATATATTATATTACAATTGTAGATGCGTTGTTGTAGGTGGTGTTTTATGCTAAGATTTTTTGCTTGCATGACGATTTATAAAAGATATGAACTTTACACCTAGGATGTTTCAAGATCAGAAGTAGATACTATACTGTAGATAAAAGGGCATGGCGGCATAGACACCTCAAGAATCTCTTATAGCATAAAAATTATTGTCGTAACGAAGGGTCACGACTCATACAGCTGGCTCGTTTTACAAGCACCATTAGAGCTATCATCAGCAGTCTCCCCACCATCCTAAGATCACTTCTTGACGCTTCATCATCTTCAACTAATTTCCAGAGATCTCCTTTACTATAGCGTTCACAAGCCCGTTCCACCAAGGTTGTTAAAATCACGATTTTAACACGGCACGGAAAGCTGCACACAAACTCGGATCGTAAAAACGGATCGTAAAATCGTAAAGAATTTTAAAATACATTAAAAAACATTCATACTTCAAATAAAAATTCATACATTTATCAATCACCTTAAAAAAAAAAAAAAAAAAAAAAAACGCCGTTAATGATTAAT
>Ga0307515_10004320_pt1 | contig 29488 bp, 24 predicted proteins | sample 17_EM_MG_FD_194513 | JGI IMG/M metagenome (GOLD analysis project Ga0307515, IMG submission 194513) | Populus trichocarpa ectomycorrhiza microbial communities from riparian zone in the Pacific Northwest, United States - 17_EM | ecosystem: Host-associated > Plants > Roots > Unclassified | place... | reverse complement strand
AATTTACAGGTTTCTATATGAATTAGGTCACCTCAAGTTGGTTCTGAAGTGTTGACCAGTACTTACTAAAATAAGAGACCATATATAAATTAACCATCTAGGTGGTGGCCCAGTGGTAAGAGCTTGGGACCAAGAGATTTGCTCCCTCTGTGGTCTCAGGTTCGAGCCCTGTGGTTGCTCATATGATGGCCACTAGAGGCTTACATGGTCGTTAACTTCAGGACCCGTGGGATTAGTCGAGGTGCGCGCAAGCTGGCCCGGACACCCACGTTAAACTAAAAAAAAAAAGACCATATATAAATTAACTTGATACACACATTAATCAAGTCTTGGCCAGATCGGACTTGCAGGATGCGTGAAGATTCAAGTACTACCTGTTTGGCATTAAAATGCCGACCAATCCTACTTGGTAAAAGAAGATAGCACTCTTTTATAATTTGACTACAGAGAACGAATGGATCGAATGAGTGTCAACAGTACAAGCCCCAGTACTTCAGCAGTTTAGCTACATGCACCTGCAGTAATGATATATAGTCGGGTCGGTAGAAGTATCGGGTTTAAAAATGAGTAGTTATGTATATGGTTTTCAGTTTTTTCATTTGTATCCGGCCTTAATTTGTAGCAGAACCAGATCACAATTCTTCACAATTACTACAATATTGTGGAACTAGGACGTGATGCATGTATGTTGTCAATCCATTTTTCTGATACAATTTGACAAGTTGAGTGAGCCTGAATAGAATTAATAGCTGCTACAAACTCGTTTCACCCCTATCAATTTAGAGTTGGTCAGAGACGACAGGTTTTACTGGATATGTATATAGCTAGGAAGAGGCTCTGTCTTTATACCTTACCTGGGGCATTTTTAATACCTGTTTCCTTACAACGCAACTCATTTCATACTGGATGACAATTCTTTTCTTCTCCTGTAACACGATATAAGAATTCCTAAAATGCTATTGGGAATTCCCAATTATGCTAATAGACTAATAAATCACTTGTGAAACTTGCAATTCAGATCGAGTGAGATTTCCGTTTCTGGCAACACTTGGTACAATGTGGCAGTGTTTCCACACGTAGGATTGATCAAAGGTAACAAAATGCAGCCACAGTTTGATGACTGTTCCCAGCTGGCTACAGATGGATTGATTAATTAGCATCTAACGATTTCGCCGGGTTGGCCAACCTCCTCCGTCGTTAGCAGGCTCTACTGCAACCGGTTTCGTCACACAATATCCAGGCTTTGAGCAGGAAGGCATAGATGATCTCCCTCTCTTGATTCCATCGAAAGCGCTCACATCTCCGGCCAGTCTTCTTTCTATTTCATGTCTTTCAGCTCTTCTCCTAAGATTTTGCCTCTTTATGATGGAAGCTAACGTCTCTTTATCTTCTCTGCTGTTGATTGGCACTGGCATTGCCTCGAGACCCATCAACTTTGCTACCACTCCTGGTTTGCACCATACCACTCTTTCCCCAGCCAAAGTTGGTGGCAAACTCAACTTCCTCTCAAACTTGGCACCAAGATTGTTTCTATTCATTCGTTCTCTCAGTCCATGATCACAGCAGACTGATTTCCTGCCAGCTGCTGCCTTACTAACAGAATCCAAGTTCCGGAAAGAAGACCGATACATGGCATCCTTTCCATCGAGAGAGAAGCGAGGATATTGACTCAATGCGTTCCTCGCAGACCGCAAGATATCAGAATTGTTAACACATGACATTCTACCAGCCCGCAAACCGACATCAACATAGTTGTTGAGCTTAGCTTTTCTTGCAAACTCCTCTTCTAACTCTAACTGCAATATCATCTGCTCCAGAGTTGGTGAGCCTTGTTGCGCTGTATCTGCATGATTCATGTGGGTGTAAGGAGAGGTGACAAAGCAATGGTGATCATCGGCGGTATAATTGGCCTTATTGTGTTGATCGAGTGTAGAAGTTGAGGCATCACCGTTACAAAAATTCCGAATCCCTCTCTTCATCTTGGCTCCTAGATAGTTCTTAAGGAGGAAGAATTAGGACAGATCTTTCATTGGCAAGAGTTGGGCAGTTAGCTATAGCTATAATTAATAGTACTGCCAGCATTTACATGCCGGCCAGGCTTGACAAGGAGAGGTGAGGTTTTGCCGAGTACCCAAGGAAAGATCATGACCGACAGGCTGTTGATGGGTGAACACTAAATTAAGAACGTGAATGCTGTGACAGGGAGCGGTGCGGCTTTGAGCCAAGGCCTTAATAGCAGTCACATGATACATGATACTGGAGGGAGGGAGGGAGGGAGGGAGGGAACATTGATCACAGGGTTCTTTCCCATTACCATACCTGCAAAACTGAAGGTCTTAACTCATGATTATTAAAAGTAGTGTGTAGTAATAATGTCTGGCCATGGTTTTGACGATCATCTTAATTAACTTGGATTGAAATATGGATCCTTCAGTGTTATGATTGTCATCTACTAGCTAGCTACATTTTAAAGTGCAAATACGAGCTTGGGAATTATTCGAGCAATTAGCTACTATCTATCTGTACGATGAGGACCCGATCGATCAGCACCCAAGCTCCTAGCTAGCTCCTTATTAATTCAAGAGTACTGGTGGGCGGGCAGAAATGGCGATGCCAGTTGCACAGACAGTATATAAATAGCTAGCTAATTAGAGTCATCAATGGTAATTAAGCAAGCGTATATACATACATACAAGCAGAAACCATTTTTAAGTGAATTGGGTGAAAATAAAAGGAGATGGTTGGCTGGCTGGCTGGCTAGTTACTGAGTCCATTAAATGGTGGTTAGAGTGTTCACAATATTTCAACGGTCTGGTGTGTGTGGAGTACAATCTCTCTCTCTCTCTCTCTTTTCTTCTTGTTCCCAACCAAACCAACCATGGGAGTCAGCTACGATGGGCTGGATCCATTGAGCAAACCGTAAATCTAACCAGTGCCACTACCTTTCTGGTCTGGGCTGGGCTGGGACAATACGAGAATCAAGTAGAAAAACATCATTCTGTTTTAGCCAGCAACAATATCATTAATGGGCCGAGCGGGGCCTTTTATAAGGATCAAAAGAGTTTTGTGGGCTTTATCAGGATGAGAATAATGGGCTTTACAGCCCATCACCCATGCCAATGGATCAAGTGAGTGGGCTTGTCTCTTTGTATACACGCCCCTTCCTTCGTCAAATCAATCCGTTTTATTGATTTTATTTTATTTGAGAAAATACAAACTAAAAAAGTTCTGGATCTCGATTGTGTGCGTGTGTAAGAGAGAGAGGATCAACTATTAATCTCGACGAATCAGAGGAGCTGTTTTTTAGTAATAAAAGGAAGAAAGAAGGGATTTTGATTTGCTCTACATCCATCCATCACTTTGATTCTCCTCTCCTCCCGTCTCTGGTTAGTTATATTTTTTTTTTGTTTTTTTTTGCTATGGTGTGTTCATTCATTTCAAATTTTCTACTATTATTGGTTTGATCTGTATCGCTTTTATATGAAATTGATTACAAATCTGCTGATTGTTTCTGTTGGATGGGTTTTTTATTTTTATTTTGAAAAGTTTAATATGTTTTAATGATTTTGCTGTTAAACGAAGAAGAAAGGATTTGTCGACAATGAGAATGGGAGCTGTTGCTGCGATATGGTGGTTAACGGTGGTTGCTGCTGCGTCTCGCCTTTCATTCCTGCACGCCTCTTCTCCATCATCAACTACTGTCCCAGCTTTCCTCTGGTCTCCTCACCATCCTCATCATCAGTATGCATCTACTGTTCCTTACCTTTGCCTTTTGCTTTTCATTTTCCAATTCAAACCAATTACCTGTTTTTCTTGAAATTCTAGCATGATAAATTGGCACTGTCTCATCATCAATATCTGTATGCTATCCTATTTTACGTAGCAATACTGACCCAAATTATAAAACACCATTTTGATATCTCATTAGCTCTTTAAGTTAGGCATATGCTTCCCTTTTCAGTTTTTATATTTTTCCATGGTAAAGCTGTTGGATAATACAATCAATTCTATTGAAATTCATGTAGCAGTAAAAGATTTCCCGAAAAAGAAAAAAAAAGAAAGTGAAGATCAATTCATCCCTTAAACCTCAACTAAATGCTAATACAACTGCTTCTGCATATGGGATATGTTATATTTATCTGTTTGTTTGCCGTGCCACCTATTGGACTCAAAGTGCTACACCCTTGCTGCACATTCTTCTGTCAGTGGAATCTTTAAATATGTTAGATTCTGATCATGGGTTTTCAAACAACAGAATGAGTGAAGTAGTGAATTATCAGACCATTTCTTCAAAAGATCTTGCCAGGTCAGTTCTGTCTGAAGGAGGCTGGTCAAACTTACTGGTACTAAACTCTCCTTTATGCTGATAGCTTGTTGCAAATTTTTTTCAGTGTTATAAATTCCAAACACATTTTCTTCAAAAGAATCGTAAAGATATGAAATTCCTTGTTCACCTTTTGTTTCATTTTTTTTCCTTGTAGTGCTCAGAAAAGAAAGTTCAGCAGTCTGTGGATCTGGCGCTTGTATTTATTGGCAGGGGGGTAAGAACTTTTGGGGCTAATCATAGGTCAACTATGATGACACTGCATGAGTTCTATAACAATTTTTATTTCCGTAGGCCTGATCTAGTGAACATGCTGCAGGGGCTATTCTCTTATGTTGTTCGTATGCTAATTTTATTGTGGTATTATGCAACCAAACTAGGTTCTGGTTGCATGTTATCTGGTCTTTGTTGATAACTTTGCACTTTGGTAGTTTGATATTTCATTGGAAATGCAATATGTTGCAACTTTTTTGCTGTTTTTAAAGGCCCAGGCCATTAATTGCACACCTTTTGTTTTCTACAGCTGCTTTCCACTGATGTTTCTGCAAACAAAAACACAGATCCAGCTCTTGTGAACTTGCTCAAGGTAACCAAAGCTTCTCTAACTATTTAGGAATGGTTTCTTAATTGAAATCAACAGACCATGATTTGCATAAATTGCTGTAGTCCTGCCTGTTTGTGTTCTGATAGTCAGCATTTCTACTCTGAACAGGTTTCTTATACCGAGTCCAATTTTTCCATGGCATTTCCTTATGTTGCTGCTTCAGAGGAGGCAATGGAGAATTCATTGGTTTCTGGGTTTGCAGAAGCTTGTGGGCAGGATTTAGGAATCAGTAATGTTGCTTTTTCAGAGTCATGTTCTGTAGAGGGTGAAAACTTTCAAAAGCTTGCAAACTTGCACGCCATCAATGTAAATGAAATTGAAATGTTTGATGACTAGTTATGGAATTTTGGTGGTGTATGATAGACCTCTTACTTTCTTGACCATTAAAAACGTGCAGGACTATCTGGCTTCAAGGATGGAGAAGAGGCCTAGTGGCCATACTGACCTGGTTGTATTCTGTTATGGAGGCTCCAATTCAATGAAAGGACTTGACCAACCACAAAGTGAAAGTGTGTTGAGTTTTTTTATTGCTAGATGATATCAAAACTGTTTGTTCAAAGTTATGTCTTTGCCAGAGAAATGCTCAAACATATATATATATTAACTGGATATATGCAGGTGAAATTTTCTCTGAGCTCATCAGCTCTGTGGAGATGTTGGGGGGGAAATATTCCGTTCTCTATGTTTCAGATCCCTTCCGATCAATCCACCTTCCTTATCATCGAGAACTAGAAAGGTTTCTTGCTGAAAGTGCTGCAGGAAATGCATCACTGAATTCCACACACTGCGATGAAGTTTGCCAGATCAAATCATCACTTTTGGAAGGAGTTTTAGTTGTAAGTTTCCATGTTAGCCTTTCATCTGTATCCTTTATTCATGATAGTGCTTTTTTTCTTCCCCGTGTCTAAGTTGAATATAAAAACTTTTTGGTATATCATGTAGGCTGTGGTCATTGGTGATGACCTGATTTTTAATGGTAAACTTCTAGTAGTCATCAGGAGTGTTTTGATTTTCTCCATCTCATGTCCTTGAAGAAGAAAAAAGTTTTCTTTTATTAAGTGAATTATTGAGCAAATGCCCACAGGCACATGGTTCTCAAGTACCACACAAGGTGAGTACAAGAGCAATACCATCCTGGACTAGAAGAAATAATGGAGAAACAGAATAAAGTCTAAGCAGTGGGTTGGCCAATATAACTTAATTCTATGACATCTTGTCATCCCACTATAATACACCTGCAAGAAATGCCTCAAAGGAGAATTCTTTGATTATTCCCCAAACATTACCAGCTAAACTTCTCTATGACCATTTCTAAATCTATTCCCTATTTATTCCCTGTTGTGGCTCTATTAGTGGCAATAAAGTAGAGTTTGGAAGCTAAATCAAATCTTAGTTATCGATAATCCCTCATATCATAAAGTAGGCCCAAGACTAAGTGCTGATTTTAGAAGCCAAAAATCTTCTTTGAAATCTAACAAGATATTTGAGTTCCCTCTCTAGTCAATCTCCAGTGAGTTCATGGCATTTAGAGCTACCCTTGTAGTTTTAGCTTCTTCCATGAATTCATACATTCTTGATTCTCCCAAGCTTATTGTGGAGTTGATTCAGCATTATTGTAGAGGCGTCTTAGCTTAAAGGGGAGATTTCTTTCTCTTCCCCTTTTCCTTGTGTTATTTTTTTGTGAGTATCCAAGCAGTCCAAGTAAATTTTATAAACTTGGCAGCCCCTAATCTTATGCATGAATTTCTGCTGTTTGTCTATGCTGCTATGGTTCATTATACTCATTTTCTTGATATCCTTGTGCCCAGAGTTTCTCTGTATTCCATTATATCACCATGTTTCTGAAGTCCTGATATTGTGGTTGCTTGTAATGCACCAGGGGATTGTTTTGCTTATCATTTTGATATCAGGCCTTTGCTGTATGATGGGCATTGACACTCCAACAAGATTTGAGGCTCCCCAAGACTCTTAATTGGTTGCATGTGTACCACCAAGTACTTTTGTCTTGGGCATTTGTGAAAGAGATTAGTTTGGTTGTTATATAGTTGTCAATGAACGGAGATGCTGTCTTGTATTATTTAAACAAGTGTTATCTTATGATGGTAATAATGGAGCATTTTAGTGTTTTTGTTAACACACTGTATTATGTACCCTTTTGCTGTCTATGTGCCGTGTAGGGTCTATTCTTGATTTGAGGAGGTTTCATTAAGTGGTCTGTATATCCATTGAAAATCTAGCCGCTGCAATGATATGAACTTGTAGTGGAAATGACTTGAAAATGTTTGCTTATCAATATAAAGCTCTGTTATGATCACTATTGACCTCAGATTGGTGTCTCGTCTTAATGAATGATTCTGTCTTGTCTTCTTCGTGATCTATCTATTACAGCAAGTGATAGGAAATGATACCATTGGGTATTATTGTGGTTTTTCCTTGTTTGCTTGGATTCTATGTGCTTAAAGATTTCCCTAGCTTCCAGGAATTGATGATAATGAAACAATGGCCTTGGTACTTGTGTTAATTTGGCCATTTTTTTTATATAATTTATTGTTTAAACTCGTACTGTGTTTTTGGGCAAGCACATGAAAATATGGTGCAGCGCGGGATATGCTAGGAGTTCCAGTTCCAAAGCGTCTGTGTCTATTTGTTCTTGAGAGGATAGTTTGCTCGATAACAGGATGAATGATGATTACTAATAATTATTGGAATCAGCAATCTTGCTTCCGAGCAGTTTCTCTTATCAGGCGTGGCTGGCTTTTGTTCAAGTGTCTGTTTGTATTGCATTTCTAACTGCTCGTGTATGCTTTAAAAATTCATTATATTGTTTTTTTTCTATGATTTTAAAGTTAAAAATTTAAATTTTTTTTATTATGATGCATTATAAAATAAAAAACACTTAAGAAAAATACTTGCCTCTCTAATTAATACCATGAAGTCGTTGTCTTTCTGAAATCTTGATCTGCTTGCTAGCTAGCTATCGATTTGCCGGTTTCTCTCCTCTCTGAAACCCACACGTTAAGTTCAAATATCCGTCTGGTGCCCTAGCTAGGCATAAATAAATAGAGGTAGCTATAACTCTTAATTTAATGTCTCTTCATTTCTTTCACTATCAGCTTCTGGTTCTGCTGGCTGCATTCCCAACGTCCGCTTGCTTTGCTAACACAGACTGCCATTGTGAGTCGCGAGACCGACCCACCTTAATTTATACTTGACCACGTGTTTAGCTATATGGCAATTCTAAGATTAACGAGAGAAACTAATTAAGATTGTAAAATTATATATATATATATATATATATATATATATATATATATATATATATATATATATATATATATATTGCCGGAAGAAGGAAAAACGTGCAGGGGTTACTTCCCTCTGCCTGAGTTGTTGTTGATTGAGTGTTGTCTATATATGTTAAAAAATGCGAAGAGCCAACGCAGCAACACGCACGTCCTCAGGGCTTCCCTTGATGTTCGAGCCAGTCACCTCCATTTCCCAAGATTTAATTTACTTAATTTGCAGCCTTAAAAAAACTACTCCTTCAGCTTACAATACTAATATTGTTCGTACAAACATGCATGCAGCAGCAGTTCCCTCATTCTGATCACCTCTCGCAGTCGCATGTTTCCTCTACCACTCCCCCTCCTACCCCAATATCCCAACTAGCTACTAGCCTACGTCCTCCAATAAACCTCAACCCCCCACTGCCCCTAGCTAGTATACCTCATCAGGTTTTCCTTATACATTATAACATATTTGTTAATTTGTGTAATGTCATATATTCCTTCCTTCCGTCATATATATATATATATATATATATGCTGTAATTTGGAGACTGGAGTATATAGCTCTAAGGATATTTATATATATACACAACAACACCAAGTACGTAGGAGCACGTACATTCACTGCGTGTGTGTGTGTGTGTAAGGCAGGATTCTTCTTCTAGTGTATACCAACCTCTCCTCCTCTCGGTATATATACTGATTGTCCAATCCATTAGCACATTCTAGTCAGAAATAGCAAATTAAGCTCACGTATAGCTAGAGAGCTCTCTCCTCTTCCCTTCAAGCTAGCTTCTGATCTGATCCGATCCCTCGCCTCGACCGACCTCTTTCTATATATATTTCTCTTCAATGATTTCTAGTCAATTAATTATGAGCCAGTAATATATATATATATATATATATATATATAGTGAGTATTAATTGGCCTAGCTAGCTAGTTAATTGCTACGTATACCTTATATGCTTGCTTTCACCATTAAATATTATTCATCCATGGCCTCGTATGTAAGAGCACAAAGTGGTATGCAGCCAAGGATGACTTGCCGACTTAACTGATCTGTATAAATTAATGCATGTGTAGTCAAAATTACTACTACTATATATTAATCTGATCTGTGACCACAAATTAACTAACTACTAGCTAGTAATTAGTTGGCAAGTTGTCCATGGCTACATGCTGCTTTTTGCTCCGCATTCCAGGCCTTTTATCTGGTGATATTATTACTACGTACTTAACCCTTCATTTTACGAGTTGCCTGCCTAGCTACCTCCTTCCATCAAGAACCTACTCCATTTCAGAGGTAAATATTATACACTTACATACAGAGATGTTCTTCTCTAACTAGCTAGCTAGTTTATGCATCATATCATTAGTATATATTTTGCTTTTCAATTCCATATGTTATTGTTGTATACTCCTGCGCGCGGTCTATATATATATATATATATATATATGAAAACTTGAAAAGATAGACTACTGATTAATTAATTTCCACCACAAAACTTTTGAGGAGTACGTATATATATATATATATATATATATAGGTTATCTTCCGATTAATCACTAGTATAATTAATTTTAGCCGCAAGTCTGTAGGGAGCATCTACGTGCACATTAACTCTTTTTCTTTTTTTCTTTTTTCTTTTTAACTTTTGCTCAGCAACAGAGAAGCGATTGCCCATTATTTTCCAGGTAAATTAAACAATCTCCATTTTCTTTCTTACTTGGAAGCCTGAATTTGGAAAATAACTTTACCATGCATGCATGTGTGAATCATGTGAACAGTTTTCACATACGCTGATGATATAACTAGGGAAAGGGGAGACATGGTGCTGCTTCTGAGTGTTGGTGCTTTCTGTCATGGCTTTATGGTTAATCAGCAAACTCGCCCATATCGGCTAGGCTTCGAAGCTGGCAGTATAGTTCAGTAAAAGATGGGATGTATATCTAATGGATGGGCCCATGTCTCTTGTATTCAGCTCTGCTATCTAAGAGGCCTGGGGGGTATATATCTAATGGATGGGCCCATGTCTCTTAAATTGAACTGTTATATAAGGGGCCCAATTAATGTTTGTATACTTAATTAAGAGCATATATATAACGATGGACATTAGTGTATGTATGGTAATTAATTAAATAAATATTTGAGATAAGAAAAAACAACTTGTACAAGAACACGCACAACTCCTGCGATAATGCCATGCCATTCTCCTCTTTCTTTCTTTTTTTCCTTTTTCTTCTTTTCTTGTATTTATTTATTTGTTTTGTTTTTTAATGTGTTAATAAATCATATGTAAATGTAAAATCTAGATTCCATATATGACTTGAAATCAAATATAGGTACATATATAGTAATGAATCAATAATATTGACAATTAAGCTATTATTCCTATAATTAAATCATTGATCCTACAATCAAATTATCATACCATGTACACTAGTGCTAGGAAAGGCAAGAATCATCACATAAAAAAAAAATCATAATATTCCAACACTCCTCTCAAGTTGGTGCATAAATATCACACATGGTCAACTTATCCAAGAACTTTGAGAATACTTGATTTGAAATTGCTTTGGTGAGGACATCGGCCAATTAATTTTCGGATCGAATTTTAAGCAATTCCATAATTTTCTCATTAACTTTTCTTTGATTAAGAATCTGTCTGCCTCCACATGTTTTTGTACTATCATGCATGTTGAATTGGATTATGAGCAATATCACATGTTATTTTATTGTCATAATATAATTGAATTGGTTGCCTAGGAGGATAACCAAAATCGTTTAAGAGAAGTTTTAGCCATAATGCTTCACAAATTCCAAAAGACATACCTCTAAATTCAACTTCTACACTTAAGCGTGCAACTACACTTTGTTTTTTTGCTTCTCCATGTAATAAGATTTCCACCTACAACGGTGAAATATCCTGAAGTAAATCGTTTATCATCTATTGCTTTAGCCGAGTTAGCATCGGTATATGTATCTACACTTTGACAATATGCATTTTTAGTGAATAATGTTCCTTTTCTAGGAGTAGCCTTCAAATACACATAACTGCATTCATATGTTGCTCTCTAGGATTATGCATGAATTGAATGATAATACTCAGTGCATAGGTAAGGTCTGGCCTCGTGTGTTCTAAGTACATTAATCTTTCTACAAGTCTTTGGAACCTTTTTTTATTAACTGGTATCTGATTAGAATCAACATATAATTTCAAACCTTCTTCCACTTGTGTATCAGCTGGTTGACATGCTGACATATCAGTTTCTTGTAACAAATCAATTGTATATTTTCTTTGATAAATAAAAATACCTTTTTTAGATCTAGACACTTAATATTTCAAGGAATCAAGATCTTTCATTTCAAATTTTCTGGACAAGTAACTCTGTAAATTCTTCTTTTCCTTAGGATCATTTCCTGTAACCACCATGTCATCTACATATATAATTAGTGTCATGATCTTATCATGCTTGTCATATCCGGACATCGTGGCAACCAATTAAAAAAAATCAATTTATTTATCGGTCAAAGAACGGATATATGACATCTCATTCTTTGGAGAAAAGTCTAGTTTAACGAGTCCTCACCTAGTATTATGGTCATTAGAAACCCTAACTGGTTAACATAAACACTATGATATGAGACTGGTTACATGAAATGGAATATGCTATCACCCCTTAAGCGTCATACCTAAGGTAAGCTGCATTGCTAATTTTGTCTAAAATTGCTAAGAATTTGTTCTCCTTTTTGTATGTTCTTCCTATCATGTTCCTGACTCTAACGTCAGTGAACAATACCTATAAATATTTCCAACTCTGGCGTTGGTAAATATTGCACAAACCTAGAAAAATACGATATTCCTGACTCTGATACCAATGAATAAGTTCGCAAAATTTTAAATTTTTAATGAAGAAGAAACAATTTTTCTATGCCTTTTCTTTTTGTTTATCTTTTTGTTTATTTGCTCTTTTTAGACAAGAATAAAAAAAGAAAAAGCATCGCACAACATATTTGCATTTAACAGTAATGGTCTACGGATTGAGAATATAGCGGAAAGAAAAAAAAAGCGCAAAAAAAAAAAAAGCGCCAGGAGCCACAAATAAATCAACGAAGATTCCTAAATATTTCTGAAATTTTCTGATATAAAAAAAAAAAACTCATTTGGATAGATATCAAAATAGAATGGGAATAAATTATAAGGACAATAGCATAAGGGTGTGTTTTGCCAAACACACCTTTAGCTAAACATAGCTTAGGCTGGCTGGGCTTGAGACCCAGACCCGACCCACTTTTTTTTACGAGGCTGGACCCAACCGGCCAGCTTGGCCATTGGTCCAAGCCAGTGACCCGAGAACTAGAAATGCAGAACGAGGCAGGAGAAAGAAGGCTTACCTGGGCACTGTTGATGGTGGCTGCATGCTTTAATAGCAAGAGAATGAGGACATGAGACTGCTAGATTTCTCACGGTTGGGAGAATTTGCTGCATGCTGATGAAGAAGGTGCTCCACTGCTATTTCTGGTGCAAAGGAGATGAAAGGATGAAGGTTGACAAGGCACCTCCTGCTGCTACTTGTCCACAGTGCAGAGAAGATGATGCTGATGGAAGGGGGAACTTCTATCATTGCTGTCAGGAGAAACTGAAAGACGCTGCTGCTGGACTATTGTTGCACGGTCAGCTACTGTTACATTAAGGAAGCTGCCGGACAACCACTGGTCATGGTGGTACCAATGGTTGGTGATGAAGAATATCTTTCACCACTGCTCCGGCACAAAGGAGATGAAGGTTGAACGGTTGTTGCACGGGTTGCTGAGAGGGAGAAGCTGCTGACGAGTTAGTGCAAAGCCGATTCTGCGAGATGCCACTCTGTTACTGGGTTGCTGACTGAATGAGGGAGAAGCGGCTGAGCAGTATCCTGTGAGAGAGGGATGTCCACGTGAATGAGCTTTGCTGCCTTGTCTCTCATTAATAGAGAGCCAGCCGCGAGGGATAGGGACGGTGTTTTTGCTTGTTTTGTTAGCTGCGTGGGTACGACGGCCGGAAGGGAACACCAAGCCCTTTTTTTCTTTTGATTTTTTTGGGGTGACTGCGTACAATGATGTTCTAGATTTTTTCGGCAATGTGATTTATTCTGCTTCTTTGTAATTGAAATCTGTACAAGAATGCATGGGAAATAAAGTTCTAAGCAAATTCATTCTTTTTTTTTAAATTTAAATTTTATTAAAAATCAAATTTAAAAAATGATAACTATCATTATCTTGATAATAAGGAGAGAATGATAAAAACACATTTTAGTCCCTAATTTTCTCATAAATTGACAAATCACACTTTTCATTGAAATAAATCCATAATATTTTAATTTTAAAGTTTAATCCCTATAAAATTCAATTAAAAATAAATGGGCCAAAATTGAGTTATAACACTGCTTTCTCTTCAGGAATAAAGTGTGATCTGAATTGCTTTAATAGTAGCCAAAGGCTCTCATAGATTTTATGAACCTTCCGAACCATATTTTTGGAGATTGTTTCAATCCATACAATGATTTCTTTAATTTACACACCTTTTGGCTGTGTATTTCTAGTATCATGCATCCTGATGGGAGATATCTGTAGATTTTTTCAGACAACTCACTATGCAGGAATGTGTTCTTCACATCAAACTGTTGTAATAGCTAATATAAGTTCACAGCTAGGGATAACAAGACTCAAACTGTGTTGATTTTAGCTTCAAGTACAAATGTCTCTGTATAATCAATCCTATAGGTTTGAGTGTATCCCTTTGCCACCAGTCTTACTTTAAAACATTCAATTGTACCATCTGCTTTATACTTTACAATAAAGATCCACCAACACCCAACTAGCTTCTTTCCAGGTGGACAATCAACAAGTTCCCATGTCTTATTTTTTAACAACGATCCTATCTCTTCATTCATGACTGCTCTCCATCTTAGATTGGTTGATGCTTGATGCACATTGTTAGGAATAGATACAATAGATAATTAATTTACAAATGACATATTTGATTCAGCCAAACGATTGTTAGACATATAATGACTCATGTGGTATTTGACTTTACTTGAAAAGTTCAGGTTCATATGCAGGTTTAGGAATACCTCTAGTGTGACGTTGTGGTAGCATTTTCACTAGCTTAGTTATAGGAGCATCCTCAATAAACGATTGGTTTGATACATCACTTTCATTCTCTTTTTGATAGATCAGCTCAGTTTGTAAATCATCATCACTAGTTTTCAAATTTATACCACTTGCATCCATGATCCCCACATCTTGATTACTAGTTTGTGAGTCATTATCATCACTAGTATCTCTGTATGGATCCAAATTCATACTTGTATTCACTGTACTCACATCCTGGTTATTAGGCAGAACTTCAATAGAAATGTGAACATCATAGTCTAGAGTCTGAACTTTTTCCTAGTATGCCTCTTGAAGTTCAAACTTAGAAAAATACATCGAGTCTTTATGAAAAACTACATCCAGTGTGATAAACATTTGTTAAGTTAGAGAATGATAACATCAATACCCCTTTTGATGAGTAGCATACCCAATAAAGACACATCTCAAAGCCATAGGTTGCAACTTGTTGTGTTGGTGTTTGTGTAGGTGGATGAACGCCACATATCTAAAAACATGAAGAGGTAAGCTTGGAGCGGCTAGAGACACCACTTTTCACGAGGGTTTAGGATGGCGTTTTGAAAAAAATAGTGCTAGAGGGTACCTGATTGATTAAATAAATTGCAGATGTAAAAGTTTCTCCTTAATAGGACAATGACATATGAGTTTCTATGAATGAAACATGAATAACCTCCAACAAGTGGTGATTTTTTCACTCAACTACCCTTTTTTATTGGGGTGTATTAGGACAAGTAGTTTAATGGATGATTCCAGGGTTCTTAAGTGCTATTGAAACTCAACTAATGTATTCTCCGTCATTGTCACTACAAAGAACCTAAATTTATGCATTATACTGAGTACATATCATTTTATGAAATTATTGAATTACCACATTCACTTCATCTTTGGACTTCATCAAACTCACCCAAGTTATCCTTGTACAATCATCAATAAAAGTAACAAACCAATGAGATCCACTCAATATAGGTACATTAGATGGACCCCCCAAACATCTGAATGGACCCTAAACATCTAAATGTATGACCATAAACGAAACTGAGCTTCTATTTAAACTTAATGGAAATGAAACATGATGGCTCTTTGCAAGTTCACAAACATCACACTTAAAACTCGAAATATCATATTTAACAAATAAGTTAGGAAATAATTTTTTCAAGTAACCAAAAGAGACATGTCCCAATTATCGGTGCCATAACCAGATGTCAAATGTCTTCTTCTCCCCTTGAGAATCATCCACTGTTAAAGCATGACACAACTTATTTGAACTATTTGACACCAAGTCAAGATAGTATAACATCTCTCGCTTAATACCATAACCAATCATCTGCCTTGTTTGGATGTCCTTAAACCCACAAGAGTTAGGCCAAAAAATGATAATACAAAATAAGACAGTGGTTATTTGGGAGACTGAAAATAAATTATAGTTTAAAGATGGAACAACTAAGAGAGAATCTAAACTTAAAGTATCAGTGAGGGGCAATAATCCCTCCCAACTAACAAGGTTTGAAGTGTCATTGGCAGTGAAAACAAATTTTTGTAAGGATGATTTGATTAATGAGACTTGACTAGAATTAAATGTCACGTGGTCAAATGCATTAGAATCAATTATCCATGCACTGTTAGAAACAAGTGTAGAAATATTTAAAAACTTACCACTATCATTTGAGGCCTTCCCAACAATATCATCCTCTCCTTGTGTTTCAATAACTGCAGTAGTGGAAGATGACGTCTTGGAATCTTCTTTTATAGATCATGGCTATGATCACACCAGTCTAGATACCCTATAAGTTTAAAGATTTATCAGCACCATTCTTCTGATAGTTAAACCTTGTTTTCTCTTATTGATATTTAAAAGACCAATTTTGGGCCACCATAGCTGAAGCTTTAAAGTTTTCACGTTCTCTGTTCATCATTGTACATTGAATGGACTCACGACAGATCAGTGCATAACATTCTTCTAGTTCAGAAATTGGTTTCTTCCTCAAAATTTCACCACAGATTTGTTTGAAGTCATCATCTAATCCAGCAAGAAAGATATGCACCTTTTGCTACTATACTAGTTTTTTTTATAAGATTCAACTATCTATCTTACTCTTCATGATCACCTTATCATGATGATCCAACTCGCTAAATTTTTTAGTTAATTCTATATAATATACAGAAAGTGCTCTACCCCTTTGTATGACATATAAAGCCTTTTTATTGAAGGAAAAAACTTGTAACTCATCTATTCCATCATAAAAGACTTTAGAGAGAGCTTTTCAAATATCACGAGCAGTAGGTAAACGAAGATATCACTTCATAATTTCTAGGGACATAGACATCAACACCCATCTCTTGACTTTTTGATTATCTGCATACCACCTTTCATATCCATCATCTTTTTCTGTAGGTGCCTGTTAATTCCCACAAATGAAAAAGACTTTCTCCTTCTTAGTAATATGCATTTCAATGATTTGAGACCACATGTCATAGTTTGTCTTATTGAGTAAAATCCTTACATTAAGAGAGGAACCTTCAGATTGAATAATAATATGACCAAGTTTGTTACTAGATGCTTTAGAGTTTGATTTGCTCATGGTGGCGTTTGATCAGAAAAAAAAGAAGAAAAAAACCTTTCAAGTAGGCTCTGATACCAACTTGAAATCAAATATCAAGAAGAATATTTTTTCATTCTTACTTTTAATGGAGATGTATTGGTACATATATAGTAATGGATCAATAATATTGATCTTACAATCAAGCTATCATTCCTATAATTAAGTCACTGATCCTACAATTAAGCTATCGTACCATATACATTGATATTATGAAAGGCGAGAATCACCACAGAAGGAAAGAGTCACACACAGAAGGAAAGAATCATAATATTCCAATAATACATATATAAAGACTTTAATTTCTAAGATGTTTTGTTGTGGTGGGTTGGTTGATTGACAGTTTTTGGTAACTTTGAATTAGTAGTGTGGTGGCATATTCCCTCATTAAGTTTGATTATATATAAAAGAAGTCTCAATTTGAGCAATTCTCATCTAATAGTTTCAATAGGTTTTGTCCAGTTTTTTCAATATATATATATAAAAAGTTACAGATTTCTTCTTAATTTCTTGTATCATTGTGCCATAAAGATATGATAAATAATATCAATAGAATTAGTATTCTTTTTACGATAAAGGAACATGTAAACTTATCTTTATAGTTTAAAGCTTAAAATTAAGACAAATTAACAAAGCAATATTGACTTGATATGGAAAGCCTAAAGGGTTGGTAAGTGATAGTAAGTGATGTTTGGTAAGGCAGGCGACCGGTAACTGTGGTAATAACAGGTGATCGATAGTTGGTACCTATAAAAAGTCCATTTTGATGGACGTGAGGATTTTTCGATGGTAAAGTTAATAACTTTATAGAGATAGAAAATATAATGATATTTTAGAGAGATATACTCTGAAAATATATATGCTAAAAATATTGAGAATGAAGAGATTGTGAACATATGACTTGAAGAATTCATGGTGTATTTATAGCTCGTGAATATTATTCTTTGTGGAGAGGAGGGGTTGAAGTGTAATTTCATTCATGTGATATTTTGACCTGTATTCTACTCAAAATAATATGTATTAGATCAATATAAAATACTGAGAGACCCGCGTGAGATCCGAGAAAAATTCCCTAGTGAGTGTTAAGTTGGGGCAAGATGTTCAAGCCCATTAAAGGTGAAAGTAGGTTTGGGAGCACTGCCGAGACCTAAACACGTTGGCCTCATGTATGATAGCCTGAGCCCACGAGGGTGCTGGGGTGCATGCCTAACACCCTTGGTGATGGGTGTATGCCCACTAGGGTGCACTAGGCGTACATACACTAGCGGACGCCCAGTACACTATATAACGCTCATGTACTAGGTGCCCATTCAAGGAGCATAGGCTTAGGCTACTTACCTGAGCCCATGCACATGAGAAAAATTTCTAAATGGCTAGTGGAAACCCATGAAAGATGATCTTATATTTAGAAAATATTCTAAATGGTTGAGGGAAACCTAAGAAGGATGACTCTTAGATACACCCATACTTAGAAATTTTTTTAAAGTGTTTTAGGGAACCCAAAGATAGTGACCCTTAGTGATACCCATACTTAGAAAGATTTCTAAAAGATAGAGGGAAACCCAAGAAAAGTGACCCCTGATTACGCTCATACCTAGAAAAATTTTTAAAAAGTTGAAGGGAACCCAATAAAGGTGACCCATAGTGATACCCATACTTAAAAAAAATTCTAAAGGGTTGAGGGGACAAATTCATTGAGGGTGGTTTTATTGTATAAAGAAAAACAAGTTCATCCTTAAAAGAGTGGCCACATTGAGTGTGAGGGGTATATAACCCCCCTAAAGTGGAATGAGGCATGAAAACCCTTAATTGAATAAAGATATCACCGAAAAGTGGGAGGTTTATAGCTTTGAAAGGTTTGTAACCTCCTTTGTGATGGCGTGAGGGATTGAGAACCCCTCTCACTAAACAATGGTCAATAACATATGAGAGATATGTAACCTCTCTATAATGACATGAGATATGAGAGCCCCTCCACTAGAGAGTGGTGTTAGTCCAAGACTACATTAGAAAATAAAGATCTGAGATCAACCCCTGGTGAATTGGTGAGAGGTTCTTTGACATCACTTAAAAAATATGTCAGTCTGATACTACACTAGAGAGTGGAGGATCCAAGATAAACCCCTAAGAAATTGGTGAAAGGCCCTTTGGCATCACCTGAAAAATGTAATAGTTTAAGACCACATTGGAGAGTGGAGGATTCGAGATCAACCATTGACAAATTGGTGAGAGGCCTTTTAGAATCACCTAGAGAATATGCCAGTTTGAAACTACATTAGAGGGTGTGAGATCAGAGATCAACCCTGGTGATTGTAGGGATATTGCTTTAGAAAGACCAAGTCAATCCCTTTCAATGAGAGTGCTCAGAAGGCCCCACTAGAGATCTATAGTTAGGGAATGTATGTCAGAGATACACTATTTTTATTTCAAAAATAAACTTACATTTCTATTGAGGATTATGCATCCTAAGATGATCTGAGTGATAGGTCCATGAGAGGTTTTTAAGAGTAACATGTCTTGAATGTGGTGCCAATGTGTTTGCTTTGACTGCCCTGATAACTTCAAATAAATGATCCTTAAGATACACCAAATGACCATGGGTTAATCCCTTAAGGTTATTCCTCGAGCGTTCATTTCTACCAGGAGAATGATTTCACTTGGAAGGTCCTTGGTTGTCCATGTAATAAGGAGAGGGTCTATGTTGTAGTAATTGGCCTTTTCCACTTGTATGTGATTTCCCATGACTTGTTTCACTTTGAGCAAATTTCTTTCTGGTAAGATATAAATTTTTCTCCAAAGGGTATATTTATTTACCCCTTTTATTAAGATCTCTAAAGCTATTGACTCAAGCAATTCTTTCACCTTGAGCATCTCATCATTGAACCTCTTCAAATATGCCCATGTAGACTCGCCCTCTTGTTAGGTAATACCAAATAGTTCAATGGAGCTTTTTTTTAGCGGGTATGCTTATGTTGAAGCATGCCACTAGCTTAACACATAGGTCACCGAACCCATTAATGAAGCTTAGCTCCAAATTATTGTATCGTGTATGCACAGACCCTCGAAAAGTTGTAGGGAGGATTTTGCATATTGAGGCATTGTCTTAGATGACTAACTTAAGCTATCGCGTACATTCTGTATATTATTCCTTGGGTCGGCTAGATCATCATAGTTGTCCAGATTTATTTTTCTGAAAATGTAGTTCTTAGGGAGTCAATTGTTCAATACTCATTTGGACAAGGGAGAACCCCTTTACTGATGATGGTTGTAATCATTCTCTTAGGTATACTCATGTATAGATCTTCTTTTAGTCCCTTTTCTGTTAGACTATTGGGAGCATAGTTTTAAAACTCGGCTCGACGGGTCAACCTAAGACTTGGTTAAACCCGGGGCTGGAACCAAGCTGAGTTTAAAAAAAAATAAGGGAAGTTAAAACCCGAGTGACTTGATAGGTTGACCCGGTGACTCGGTTGACCCGACAAGACCCAGTAAAAAACCTGGTTGCAACCCGTTGACTATTTATTTTTTAACCAAAATGACGTTGTTTTGATTTATAAAAAAAATTAGGGTTGACCCCGGGAAAACTCGTGACCCTGGCCTTGGGCCGGGTCGACCACCGGGCCAGGTTTAAAAACTCTGTTTAGGAGCTTAAGAGTTTGACATGGAATGATGGTTACTGTAACTGGTGTCCATCTCATGGTAGCTAGAGGGAGGACATTTAGAGTATTATTTTTATACACGAGCATCGCAATGACATTAGTGACCCCTTAAGAGACTCAACATTGTCATTATGTTTAGTCTTCATTGAGTAGTGTAATTATTTACGAGTGCCTAGTTCGATCGGTGACTGTGGTGCTAAGGCGTTTTATGTTACCGAGGGTGTCAATATTTGTCAAGGTGAAAAGGTTTGATTTTGACCTTGGGTTGTCAACACGATCCGAGTGAGAAGTTGTACCTGACTGATGAGTTGTTGAAGGTCTAGTTGGGTAGAAGTGTTCGTGGTAACAAGTAGATTTATTTTGCGTCCTGACCTATGTGTTTCTTGGTTGTATGCAATGAAATGACTTGGAAGTGTCAAAAACACGTTTTGGAAACTGATGACTTTTTATTAATTCCCATAGACGACGATAATTGATGAGTTTCAAAATTCAAGATATTTAGAAATAAGGTTAATGTGTTGGATATAATTGATTGATCTTTTATCTAATCCATTCTTCATAGGCAAAGTATCTGGTAACTTAATATGGAAAGCTCAAATGATTGGTAAGTGGTAACAGGTGATGCATAGTAAAGCAAGTGACTGATAACTATAATAGTAGTAGGTGGTGTCTATATCAAAATACGCTAGGCTCGGGCATGATAGCCCGAACCTAGAAGTGATTTTTAAGATAATTTCTTGGATTTTTTGGATTCATTTTATTTGTACCCATCACTAATAATGAGATTTAATAAATAATCGAAGGATCCCAATCCAAATCACAGTTATCACTTTATTTAACTACTCTTTTTGAGAAACCCTGAACCTAGCCAAAAGATTAAAGCAGTAGCCTCTATACATACATACATACATACATGTATAGAATAACGTGATGTCATTATGCTTGTAAATTGATTATTTTCCCTTTTCCAAGTTAAAATATCCATCTTGCCCATAAAACTGAGTTAATAAATTCAATTTTATCATAAGAAAACTGATGAGGGATGGAATTGTTAAGACCAAGGGAAGTACACGGGGGAGAAACCACTAGCAAGATCTTGAAAGCAAGGATATGAATTATCTGGTCTGTTTAATAAACATAAGAGTTGGGGACTGAATTGCAGTTATCCCAACATATTTGTGCTCAATTAGAACTCCCAGGTCTCCACCAACCAAGACTTTTTCTTAATAAAAAAGAATAATGTTTAGGATGATATGATTGTGAGGACTTTAGTTTAGAGTAGGATTCTGTTCCTTTCCTAGATATTCCCACACCTACATACCTTTACCATTAATATACGACATAGAAACCAACTCTTATTCCCTCACTCCCTTGGCTTGGACCCCCATCACTTCGTTTTGGCCCTCCCTCCTAATTAACGAGCTAGCCCCACATCAATATATCCTCAACTTTGAATATTCAATATTCTACTAAAGAAATATTGAAAACGGAGATCTCGATCAATATGGAGATTAACCCTTCACTCCACCTAGCTTACCAGCCCGCACCAACGTTAACTGGTTAATTTGCCTTTAATTACTTTCCTTGGTATTTACTGCCCACCAACTCAAGGATTAACGCAGTTAAGTGGCCGGCCCGAGTCTCACCATACAAGCAACCAATAGCATCGCATTGAGAACAAGTCTGTGTATGATCGATGCAGACAATAGTATTGTTTTTTGATTCAGTACCATGAATATCTTGGAACGAAACCCAACCCAACATCTCAGAACATTCATTCGATAATGGAATAACATAATAATTAAACTCCTCTCTCTCTCTAGTATTTATAGTTTAGAATTCCGAAGGTGGCAAATAGAAAACCCTGATGGGATCTCCCATTTCCTGTTAGGAATAATACAAGTAATATTAGAGATCGATGGCTTCGGACATTGGATTCTGTCAGGACCAATCCAAATATCTAAACATTTAATAAATACTATGTAGTTTCGGGCAGTACTCCAGTATATATATCTGTGCATGTGAAATTCTTCGAAAAAGACAACGTCCATAGCTGGGGTTGGTGACCATCGGTTAATTATGACTAGTGTAACTTGCATATTTAATTTGAAGAACGCGAAATTATATTAAGTTGAAGGGAATTCATTTGTGAAAAAGTATCAAGGCCCACCACTCACTCTGTTTATATATTAACTTCCTTGTTGTTTGTGTCATAATCGTAAGTTGGAACTGTATTTTCTCTGGCCCAGTGAATGGTTCTGACGTGGTTTGCACATCAATTATTAAGTAGCCATGAGATCATGAATGTTGGATCATAAATATATGCATACTCAATCCAAAGACTACTATTGTTATGGTTGGTGAGCTAGCACTGGAATTATATACCAAGTCTTTAATCAATACATAGCAGCAGCTCATCATCATGATCAACCGGTAATATCATTATTTATTAACATGAAGAGTCTTTCACCCCAATTAGTCATCTAAAGAAGTGCTGGCTGTGTGAATTATCATATGCATCCTCTATGTTGGGTATGCATATATGGTATATATGTGCCCTTCACCACAGACAACTCTCTCTCCTCTCTCTAGTATTCCTGCAAGGCAAGGCAGACAGGCCTTTTGTCACGATGTTAGCTAGAGACCACCGATATTAATAATCTGTAGTAGCATCACAACACATAATTGAATGCTTTAGTGTTCATATCTGCTGGCTCTCACATGGGGTTTCAGATAGATAGATCAGATAAACAGTGTTATTTTCAGTTGTCATAATTGGAGCAATCTTGACAAATATTTACTTGTAGTTCACCATAACACCACCACCATAGCCTGATTCGCTTCTCTTCCCTTCTGCTAGCTATATTTCATATCATCAGGACTACTTCTGTTCCCATTCAAAGCCTTTTCTTTTTTCTTTTTTCAAGGAAAGGAATTTCTGTTAATGTTGTATCATCATGCATGTGTCTAATTGGTCCAGGATCGGCCATGTTAGTTGTGGATGAGCTTAACTCTCAAGTACCATAGCCATATTACTGGTATTTTCTTTTATCTGAATCCTCATTCCCCAAAATTTAACTTTATTTCTTTTTGTGCTTCTCCTCAATTCATTAGTGTTAAAATATAATTCAACGCATCATTGTAGATTTTTCTTTTGAGCAGGAAATAAATTAAAGAGGTACAGTAAGCAGAGAGCTTAGATTGAATCTTCTTGTATTGTTTACTTCCCTAGCTGCCCTGTTTCATTCAACAGACTATTGTTGACTGTTTCTTGAGTTCATTTTCTGTCCTTTTTTTCTTCAATACAAAATGGTAGCATATAGAAACTTTCAACAACTTGGGCATACAAGAAATTATAGTTTTAGTTTCTTAATAGTTTCAGCCATTTCTAGAAATTGAAGCACTCAATCTTTATTATTTCTGAAAGTCAAGGTTCTTGTTCATACTAGACTATTTCAACTGTTTATAGACTACAGTTCTCTTGTTCAGTTGCCGAGTGTGAACTTAAAATAAAGGGCTGGAGGTCATGTAGATGAATGAAACAAAGAAACCATATATGTGTTTTCCACAGACTAGTCTTGACAAGCAGAGAAGATGGATTCGGGAAAATCTATTAGAAGTCTTGCTGTATCCCTTCATTCTCTACTTGGGCTGAAGGCACATCTGACTTCCAACTGGGTTAAATCAGTTTCTGAAATAATAAAAACCCTTCCAACTGAAAAATCAGTTGACATGCAGCCAACCAAGTCTGATACCGATGATGATGGTGATTCAATTTCAAAAATACAAGGTAAAAGAAAAACCCTCGTTTTTTTTCTTCCTAAATCTAGATGCTCCTGTGTCCCTTATTCTTCTTATATTTACTGCTCACTCTTCTATAAATTTTTTCTGTGAACAGATGAACTGACTGTCTTGAATAACCACATAAACCAACTGAACATAAAGAGGAGGCAGATCCTAAATGAGTTCTTGGACTTGAAAGGTTAGTCAGGTTTCTTTACTGTGATTCAACGAGCATAAAAAATTATCAAGTTGTGCAGCGAACAGCCATAAATTGAGACTTGGCTTCTACGAAATCATGATCATGTTTTTGTCACCTTAATATCGACTGATAGCTTGAGTAGAGGCAGACAAGTTGCGGGACTGACACTTCACGCCATTCCAACAAGTCATTGAATGGATGATTGCTTTCAACTAACTGAAAAGCCAGGATAGATTGTTTTCAGGATATGCCAAAGCTGATTACAATTGTATATATGCTCATCATATTTGTCATTGCAGGGAACATCCGTGTATTTTGTCGAATAAGACCTATCGCATTTGGGGAGAATTTAGGTCATTTAAGACCTGTTGTAGCATCGAATTCAAATGAAGTTGTTCTAAAGCTTATGGAGAATAAGAGCAAGAGTTACAATTTTGACAAGGTTTTCCACCCAGGTTCATCCCAAGGTGCTTGACGAAGATCAAGTTTCTCTGGTGATTTCGTTTCTTATTCTTCCTTGAACAAAAAGCAAGTAGAAAGCTATTTTATCTTCATTTGACATGACCATGCTTTAATAGTTGGAAATTTCCAGATGAAGTTTTTACAGAAGTTGAACCCATCATCAAATCAGTCATTGATGGTTACAATGCCTGCATTTTTGCATATGGGCAAACCGGCACAGGAAAAACTTTCACAATGGTAAGAACTAACTGTCTAAGATTTCACTCGCAACATATTTAGGTATTTCAGAGGTTATTTGTTACACAGCCCTTTGACTAGAGTCCTAACGACACACACTATGCTGAAGAAAAAAATTCTACATGGATTAAGGTATTCAATCTACGTTTGACTCTTCTAACTGTATGTTGTTCTTGATTTAATAAATCATAGGAAGGTAGTGCAGATACTACAGGCATAGTGCCACGGGCTATTGAGGCTCTGTTTAAGCAAGCAGTGGATTGTAACCATGCATTTCTCATCAGTTTCAGTATGCTTGAGATTTACATGGGGAATCTAAAGGACTTGCTTGTCCCCAAACCAACAAAAGCTACAGACCCGATGCCACCTTGGTAAGTTTAACTAGCGAAATTGCTAGAATTAACAGAAGGTTTGTTCTCTTTAAGAGTCCACAAAGCTAATCTACCAGTCATTGGAATCAATGTAAGAAACAGGTCATAAATCAGTAACTAACCTGCCTTTGCAGAACAGTATATTCTCAGATCATAAATGTTTTCTAGGCACGGGGTTATCTAGCTGCATTTTTAATCATTTTAAATGTATTAAGGCGATCCTTTCTAACACGATCCAAAATCTCTAAATACAGCCTTTCAATTCAAACAGATCCAAAGGGAGGAATTGAAATCGACAACCTTGTGGCCATTAAAGTGAACGACTTCAACCAAGCTCTGAGGCTGTACAGATTGGGTTGCCGATTCAGAACAACTGCCTCCACAAATTCCAACCTGACATCTAGCAGATCTCACAGGTAATCGACTTTACCTGATTAGACTATTGTATGTCAGTCAGTGCAGTTCAGCACGAGAATAGAGCTTGAAAAACAGCCAGTCGTGCAGTTGTCTTGATATATGTAGTGATTCCAGAACATCCTTTGAGAAAAGGCAGTTACTATCCTCTGTTCTAATCTTGTTTCTTATATATTGCTCACAATAGCATGATACGGGTAGCAATAACTTGCTTCGATGCTGCTGAAAGGCGACGGGAAACAAATAAATTATGGTTAGTTGACCTCGGGGGAAGCGAGCGTGTATTGAAGACAAAGGCATGGGGCAAAAGACTCGATGAAGGGAAAGCCATTAATTTGTCACTCTCTGCTCTTGGGGATGTGATTAGTGCCCTCCAAAGGAAAAGGCACCATATACCTTACAGGTAACAGTGAGCTCACCAAACACTCAATTTCTTGGTATATGAGAGTTTGGCTTTTTGGCCATTCAACCCTATTTCGTTCATATCTTCCATCAAAGTAAGAACCCGCAGTTGGTTGTTTAAAATAGTCATAGAATTGTTACTAGTTCTTATGGTTTCTCCAGAGTCCCAACTAAAACCTAACTTATGGTTTTACTCTTGACAGGAATAGCAAGCTGACACAAGTTCTTAAAGATTCCTTAGGTAACTATCCTTAATCATGTCCACACTCCTGTCTATGTAATTACAGCCGCTAACCAGACGCGGGGTGTTCTGTTCTCATCTCTGTTTAAGTACCCTACTAATTCTCAAACAACAATTTATATCAGAGTTAATTCTCTCATATCTGTTATATATTCCTTTCATGATATGTGACTTCTTGAAGAAAATAACTCATTTTCATACAGACCATCTTCTTCATTTCCATCTAAATATTCTTTGCTAATGTAGTCCCCTCCGCGGCTATCCTCAGGTGATGATTCAAAAACAATTATGCTGGTCCATGTCAGTCCCAAAGAAGAAGATTTGTGTGAGACCATATGTTCTTTAAATTTTGCAACAAGGGTGAAAAGCGTTCATCTAGGAAATGAGGATACAATTGTAAGTAGACAAAAAAAAAAAAAAAACTTTGATTAAGATTGTGCTTATTACATTACCATCATGCAGCGAATAGCAAGTATTGAGTCCGAAATGCATTAAGTAACCTGTTAATGGAATTTGCTTAAATGATGTCAAATTATAAAATTTAACTACGTCACTTGTTAATAACTCCAGAAACTCTTCCACGACTATGTTTTGAGTCCAGAAGAAGTGTGTTAAATATAATCTCATGAACATAATTAGATTTTCAAATTCTATTGAACAATCTAAGTGAAGCAAGTAAAATAAAATAATAGATGAACTGACCAATGAGGTGAACGTTTGATAATCAGGAAGCTAAAGAGCAAAAGGGAGTTGCAATGGCAGATCTGCAGCAAGAGATGAAACATATTGAAGATGAACGGCTGCTTGTTAGAAGTGACATTGAGAAAATAAACAAGAAATTAGAAAATCTAACAGGGACAAATCCATCGTCTGAGGAGCAACTGGAGGCATTCCATTCTTTAATCAAAGAACAGCTTACAAAGAGCAGGATAGTAGATATTACAGTGACTCCCTTATCAAAGGTACCAAGATTTATGAGGCCAACCATTTGCAGCAAAAGAAAATCTGGGACGGGGCATCAAACTTCTGAAGGAAGAGATGACACAGTCCTGACAAGAAGGAGAAGACCAACATCTCATCGCGCAGAGTCTGTGAGTTTCCCTGTAAAGGATCATTCAGAATACAATTCAGACCGCAGCATTTCCAGATCTAGCTGTTTGGCTGAGTTGAACATGAAAATTAGTGCTGATAATGCAACAGAATGCAGCCAAGACACATCCGAAACTGATTTTAAATCTAATGGTCTCCAAGAACAAGAAAGAGCACCAGGAAGTTTGATTAGTCAAAAGGTTGGCATCAGTCACATCCAGAAAAATAGCAGTAGACAGGTGAACAAAATTAACCATATCAAATTTTCGAAGGTTGATAATTGGCTGCATCTACAGAAGAGTGAATCCACTCTAAGTAGTTGCAGTCAAAGGACAAAACGGGTTTTAGCTGTTCCAATTCCTGAGAGGAAACATAAGACTAATGTACAGAGCAAAGCAGACGAGAAAGTGCAAGACTATGTGTATACAAAGCAAGAAGTTGTCAACCATGATAAATTAAATAATCATGCAACTACAGGGGCAGTTGGAAAGCCCATATCAGAAGTGGTCATTGAAAAACCACTGAAGATGTTAAGAGATTTATTTAATGAGGACTCAAGATCCGATGTTACTACTCCATTACAGACAACTGGAGGGGAAACAACGATACAAGTACAGCATTCTGTGGATGGCTCATTAACAGGGGATAGTGAAAATGACACCTCTTCTCCACCAGATGAGTGTTCTCCTAGACTTGAAGAATGTGAGGATGGCAACGGGGTCAATGCTATGTCAACTACACAGGCACCAGAAGGAAAAATACAAAGTTCAGATTGTTTCCTGCTAAAGAACAGTGGGTGCAGTGAATGTTATCCATCTGAGTTATATACTACTTCTGTTTGTTCAAAAAGAGATTCCGGTGTCTCCTTTTCCATGTTAGAACTGGAATCATGCTGTCAGCAAGCACCCACTGAATCAAATATGGAAGACAGTGAAACTCAAGGTTTTTACTCCTTTCAGCCCTCGGAAAAAGAGACAAGACATGGCCTTCTTCAGTTGAAATCTCAGAGAGCTTTATTTACGAACAGCGAAAATCATGAGGACTTAGCTGTGCCCTTTGGTAAACCAGAAGGAAAAGTACAGAACACAGGTAAAACTTCAACGTCTAAACTAAATATTTCTCTCATGTCTTGATCATGTTCATGGTTATAAATGGAGCAATGGCCAGCCTCCAAATCCCCCCCCCCTTTTTTTTTTTCTTTTTTTCTTTCTTTACCATTTAAAAACAAAACCTCTAAGGTAACTTCCATGAAATAAAAACTAACTTATATCTTATGGTTATTCCTATTTAGTAAGGTTACAGTTCATCTTCTTACAATTTCCTCATGTTTTGGGCAGGAATATGCCATGTTGTTAAGCAGAAAATCGAGATTTTATGCTCCAGTGCTCTTCTAGGATTAGGACTTTATAACCTGGGATTTGATCATGATTTCTTCTATGGTTTAATGCTTTGAAGCAGCTCCAGTGGATGACGACCTGTGTAATGAATATATTTATTTTTCTGTCTGTATACAATATGCTCATTTCAACTTTACTATTCCTGGCAAGGCTACAACAGTGGGATATCCTAGAAGCTATCTTGCGTAAAAAAATCTTATGCTGTGAGTCCAATCTGTAATTTTATTTATTTATTTATTTTTCCTGAACGAGAACTCACAAAATGTA